>SDBT01013034.1_pt1 | contig 13336 bp, 15 predicted proteins | sample 2277101 | NCBI WGS metagenome assembly SDBT01 (sample SAMN10404973, study PRJNA504765) | marine sediment metagenome | isolation source: marine sediment core GS10_PC15, 103 cmbsf | place: Arctic Ocean: Southern Knipovich Ridge | collected 2010 | reverse complement strand
GGTTAGAGCTGTTTCGACACACGCACGAGCTCAGGGCCGACGGGCTCACGGGGGTGCTCCGTTTCGAGCGCGTGTCGCTTCCCGTCGCGGGAGGTGTCGCCGAGCAGCCGGCCAAGACGATGCAAGCGCTCGCGGTGCTCGAGTCAGTGGCGCTCGCTGTGATGCACGAGCAACAGAAAGAGCGGAAGAGCAAGTCGAAGAGTCGTTAATCCTTGGATACGAGAGAACAAAGAACCATCAAGACAGTATCGTCGCCGGGCGCGCAACACGCGGCGTTGATGGTGATAGCGTCACCGGCCTCGAGCTCGCGAAATTCGGCCCAACGCCCCGCGGGATTGATCGTGCCCAAAGGATTGCAGACGAGTTCTTCTGGCTCCCCCGACGGGCCGATACCAGACTCCCCGATGTCGAGGTACACGCTTTTGGTCGAAAGATCCAGCTTCCGAACGTGCCCAGTGACACGTACCGGGGTTTCGTGTCCGTATTTTTCCCTGAACATGTCGCGATCCTCGCGGAACTCACCATAGAGTGCGACACCGTCAACGGTTATCCGCTCGGGCTCTTGGTTGAGCGGCTCACGCTCCTGATCTGTAGCCTCCTCTTGCTGGTCGCGACGCGATTCGCTCCCGCATGCTACAAGTGCGAGAAAGACCACAAAGGGCGCAGCGTTTTTCATTTTCATAGTAACCTCCGTTTCCGGCCTCGAAGAGTACATCGCGGTGGCGTCAGGGAGCAAATCCCGAGGGCGACAGATGCCAGACCGTGATGTCGTAATACGCATCCGGGCACAAAATCTCAGCAAAGCTGAGATCGACAAGGCGCGCCGACAGCTTGACGGGCTCGCAAAGAAAGCTGGCTCGGCCTCAAAGAAATTCGGTCCATTGTCTAAGGGGGTGAGTGGCCTCAGCCAGAACTTCGCGCAGATGAACCCCGCGGCGTCGACGGCGTCGAGGCTGTTCGTGGGGCTTGGCCCTGCGGGGCTCGCCGCCGCAGCAGGCGTGGCTGCGCTCGGAGGCGCCATCGGCCTAGGCGTTCGCAACGTCATAGCCCTTGGCGATCAGCTCACGACCCTTGCCGCGAAAACTTCGCTGTCGACCGACTTCCTTCAGAAGCTTCAGTTCGTTGCGCTGAAGCTGGACGTTCCATTCGAGACGACGGCGAAGGCCGTATCCAAGCTGCAAGTAAATCTAGGCAAACTGACTCCAACGAAAGAGTCGCTAGACGCCCTACAGCAACTCGGTCTCAACATCGGGGAGATCAAGAAGCTCGATGCCGAGGCGCAGTTTCTGGCGGTGGGTGACGCCATCAAGGCGCTAAAGAGTCCGACCGAGCAGGCCGCCGCCGCCGCCGCACTGTTTGGGAGGGCTGGGATAGAGCTGCTTCCCGCGTTGCGTGACAACTACAAGGAAGTCTTGGAGGAAGCGGAAGCCCTTGGGCTCGTCTTGTCCGAAGACCTGCTGGTAGCCGGTGACGAGCTCGGGGAAAATTGGGAGACATTGACGCGTGTTGGGGGCTCTCTTCTGAGCGAAGCGGTCGGCCCGCTAGTGTCGGGTCTCAATGACGTTGCGATTGCGACTCTGGAAAACAAGAACAAGGTCGGCGAATGGGTCGATGCCTACATCAAGTCAAACCCGATAATCCAAGCGAATATATTGCTGCTTGAAGGGTGGGCCGCGGTGCTTGGGATAGGGACCGAAAAGGCCAAGGAGGCGGAAGAAGGTCTCGAAAGTCTCACGAAAGCGCGTGCGCTCCAGGCGGAGCTTTTCGCCCGGATGAACGAGGGGGCCGTAGAGTTCGCGAAGGAGGAAGAGAAGAGAGCAAAGGCTGCCAAACTAGCAGCCAAGGAAGCTGAGAAGCAAGCCATCGCTGCCGGGAAGCAAGCTCTCGCCACTATCAAGCAAACCCTCGCCGATAGAGCTCTAGACGATCAGCTAAAAGAGCTAGCCGCCACGCTCACCAGCACCAATCCGCTCATAACCGAGCAAGAGATCGCAATGGACAGAGCGCGCGCGGGGGCTATTGGGTGGAGCGAATCTCTCGAAGAGGCCGAGGAACGATTTGCTTCAATGTCGGGCGGCGATTTCGGCGAATCGGTAATCGTGCCGCTGCGGCTGGCGGAAGACGAGGCGATCGACTTTTCCGACGCGATCGCGGACCTCGCACATACATTCCAGATTCTCGGGATCGACGCCAACAGCACTCTCGGCTCGATGATCGCCAACTTCTCGACGCTCGCAGTTCAGATCCCCAAGCTAAAAGAGGAGTTCAAAAAAGGAGGCGTCTTCGGCGTCGGCGGCGCGATTGGCGAGGGCGACGAGGTTGGTGCTGCTTTGGGCGTTGCCGCCGGGATAGGCGCCATCGCAACGTCGACGTCGAGCGGGTCGACCGGAGCCCGAACCGGCAAGGGTGCTCTTGCGGGTGCGTCGGCGGGCGCGCAGGTGGGCGGGCCGATCGGGGCCATCGTGGGCGCGGCCGCTGGCGCCATTACCGGCTTCTTGCGCGGCCGCGGTGCTGCGAAGGCGCTTGATTCGATCCAGAACGAGGTTGGGCTCAGGGTGTCCGAGGGGCTTCTCGACGCGATTCGTGATTCGGGACGCCCGGCCCAGTTGATGATCGCTGAGATTTTCTCGGAAGGCATCGCGGCGGGTACGGCGAGCGCCGATGACCTCGCGCGCGAAATGGGTGACGTTTTCTCCTTCCTGCAACGCGGGGAGATCACCGAGTTCGAGGCCAGCACGGCGCTCGAGCAGTCGGTGCCATTGCTGCTCCAGAACCTCCAGGAGCTCGGCCCGGCTGGACAGGCGGAGCTCGAGCGTATCATCGGCGCCGCGAAGTCGATGAACATCGAGTTCCAGGGGCTCCAGGAGCTCATCGGTTCGACTTTCGCAACGCAGACGCTCGAGGAGATGAAGGTGTCGCTCGGCCTGACAGGAGTGGAGGTCCGAGCACTCGCGGAGACCCTCCAGGTGGACTTGGAGACGAACCTCGAGCGAGCCGCTCGGGCTGCCGGGCTCACAGTGGCCGAATTCAAGTCGCTGCAAACCGCCGCCGGGGAAGCTCTGAATCTCGAGGTCCCAGCGTCAATGACGGAGCTCAGCTCGCTAATGGCGGCCACCGGACTCTCCGCTGCCGAGCTCGCGGAAAGGCTCGGCCTCGACGTGGCTGTAGGCGCGGAGAGCGCGGCCGACGCCCAGGCGATGGCGAATACTCGCTTGGAGGAGGGCGCTTTCTTGGCTGAGCGGCTGAGGGACGCTCTCGAGGGCGCAGCTCGAGCCTCGGGCGGGATCGGCCTTGGCGGTGGCGGTCTCCCAGTCGAGTCGTTCGCTCACGGTGGGGACAGGCTTTTCACGAGACCCACCCTTGCGCTGTTCGGGGAGGCCGGGCCCGAGCGCGTGTCATTTCAGCCCGTCGGTGGTGGCGGCGGGACAAAGCGGATCGAAATCGATGTGAATGTCCACGGGAACGCGATGAGCGGCGCGGCGCAGCTCGCATTATCGGATGCCATACGCGAGGAGATCCGTAACGGTGTGCTCACGCAAAGCGACTTAGACCGGGCGCGATGAGCATTCCCGCTGCCATGCTCACGGAGATGCAAGGCCAGAACCGGGTCCACCCGACCTTTGACGTCACGCTGGCCGGCACAACCTATCTTTTCGCCGAGGAGGCGATCGCCTCGGAGTCGCAGGGCTTTTATACGCCCGACGTGCTTGAGTGGGGCGGCTTCAAGCGTGCGGCCGGGCACGTCAGTCTCTCGCTCGAGCGGCCGCGAGCGACGATACGAGTGAGAGATCCCAACCGCGTAATCCAAAAAGCACTTGGTGGTCCAGCCCGCCGTACGATTCGCGGGTCGACTTGCTCGACTACATGGCGGAGCTTCCACGTGGCCGCGGCCTCACATTGGAAAGATTTTCAAGGCATCGTCGATGACGTACAGCTCGCGGGTGATCGAGTATATGAATTCACGGTCGCGCTCGACCTTGCGGCGATAGATCGTGAGCCACGGATACCGAGGGCGACAGCGGCAGTGTGGCCGACGCTACCCGCCGCCTCTGAGGGCGCCGACCTGCCGCTTGTCTTTGGGCAGCAGTTGTCTACCCTGCAATCGCCACCATCTGGGCGGATTACGTGCGTGCCGTTAGACCTGGATTCGTCTGGAAACAGCCCGACGTGGTGCTACGGGCTCTATGGCGCGACGGTTCATCAAGTGTGGGTCGATGACGCCATCCGGGATGATTGGACGATGACACGCCTCTTCTTGGGTGCCGACGGTCATACGTACTCGATCATAAAGTTCACTGGAAGCGAGCCCCTGCCGACCGCTAAGGTAAAAGCCGACGTTGCCGGATTGCGTGAGACGGGACCTAGTACTACCGGGCCGATCATGGAGAACCCAGCTCTGTGTATACGGACATTTCTAGGGAATTTTGTAATCGGTGATTTCCCAGAGGTTAAGCCAAGAGGTACTGTCAACTGGAATGACGAATCATCGATACCGATTGATACGGCAGGGTTTGATGCTGCCGAGACGTTCTACGATGAGCGCAACATCCAGGCAGGGTTCGTTGTGTTTCCTAGTTCTAACTCCCTCTCCGTATTCAACAATTGGTGTCGGAATTTCAACGCGGTCCCATATATTGACGACCCGGACAAAGTTGGCGCGATTCCAGAAGACAACGCGGAGACGGGGATCTACGCATCGTCGGACGCGCACATCAAACAGCGTCTCGGTGATGCCCGACCTGAGATCTCGATGACGTCGAGGCGTGCTGAGTCGTTTAATGAGCTGGAGATCAAGTGGGGACCGGACGGGAATTTCAGCCGTCTTATGAGAGACGAGCTTGGCCTGGTCGAACGCAAGCAGTCGGTGACCTACGACATGATCGACGATACGCTGGTGGACCGATGATCTTCTTTGGTGATACCGAAAGTCACGGCAACGCGATCCACTTCGGCGACTTGGCCGTCTTGGACGCTATGACGTCCTACACCATTTTCTTGCCCATCAGGCTCGAAGCCTTGGTCACCGCTGCTAGGAATGTGCTCGTAAAAGCAAATGCCGGCGACGTCGCGGGGTGGGCCGTCCAGTTGCAGGCTGATGAGAAGCTCGCCGTAACCCACGGCAACGGAACGTCCTTCTTGGCCGCGACGGCGATGAACACGGCTCTGACCGCCGGCGCTCTGCGCACGGTTGTGATCACGTGGGACGGCTCGACCGTCCGGTATTACCTGGACGGAGTTGCTGATGGATCGCCAGCTTATACACGTAGCATCACAGCGAATTCACGCAACGTCACTGCGGGTAATATCGGAGGGGCATCGCCAGCGTCGGGCACGCCGTGTTCGCTTGGGCATGTTTTGATCTATGCGGGTGAGGTGCTAACTGCTCTTGAGGTTGAAGCGCTGACACGGAACAATCTACCAGTGAATGCCACTCTCGACTTTCACGCAAAGCTTAACTGGAACGATTTCTCGAAGAAGGTAAAAGAGGAAGTATCAGCGACCGACGGCACATACATCGGAGCATCGCAGCCATTTCCAAACCGCGCGAATAACGTAGATGCTTTCTTTCGTGCCGTTACTCCGGCGCAGCATATTCTTGCGGGCGGTCACTTCATGAGGCGTAACGTCAGCGCCCAACCAACGTACTCGCTTACTGTCCCGTTGCATTTCGCCTCTAATAAGATCATGAGTCTCATGCAGGCGAGTCACGACTCGCTACCTCGCCCGGCATCGTTTCTTACTGATATCGAAGATCACGGATTGCTCGACGTGTGGCGAGCCAACGTCTTTCGACTTGTCGGCGTGGAAACGTTGAAGCGTGAAAGATTGGTACGCCTTGACTTGAAGGACCACGAGCTTTTTGCTTCTACCTATTGGTCCACAGAAAAGACTCCATCCGGGTTCAACTCGAGTTCGCTCGACGGCGTTGCGTTTATGATCCTTGGCGGGGTCGGGCAGCAGGATCGGGGCTCGAAGGCGTACATCTTTAACCCTAACCTGGTCGTGTCGCCCGATGGAGTTGCAATCGCTACGGTTCCGTCGCGACTGAATAAGTTCAACCATCTAGGATACCTTAGCGAGGAGGCCACAACCAACGATGTGCTGAACCCGGTGTTTACGAGCGGTATCTCTACGAATTGGACAGCGACTGACAACGACGGCACGATCACTGACGATGCGAGCGGAGAAGCGTTCGTCGATGAGGATACTATCACGACGCACTCGCCGCTGTTTGCTTGGGCTTCAGGAGCCACAGCTCCAACGCTGGTAGCCGATGCCATCTCTGTGTTGTCTGCTGACGGGTTTCGCCGTCTTATGCTTGTGTACGATAATCCGGCTGACTTCTCAAATGCCAACGGTTGGATACTTCAGCGATCGTCTGATTCGTTTTACTGGAACAATGCCAGCGAAGCTTGGCAAAGTGGCACCGTCACGAATGGCACGGATCTAGTCGGCGCTGATGGAGCACTCATACGATATCTATCAAGGCCGATCCTCTGTAACGTAACTACCAATTGGACTCTTACACTAACGATGCATTCAGCAGGCGGTACTACGGCCCGAATAAAATTGGTGCAGCTTACGGCCGATAGGTATGTCTACTCGCCGCTGATCGACAACACAACAACAAACGAGGACAAAAGGACGCGCATCCGTACGGCGCTCCCACAGATTGTCTACGCTGGGCGCGGCACGGTAAGTATACGCGTTCAGATTGAACAGCAGAGCGACGAACTCGAAACAAACGACGAACTCTGCTTGCTCTACTGGCAATACGGAACGACAGACGGTGACGACTTCGACGCCATCCTCTACGACGAGAATGGTGGTTCGCCACAGTTCGTTTACGTCCGATGGATCAGCGGTTCAGAGGACGCACGGGCTACGTTCGCCATCTCACCGGATACTGTGCGAGACGAGGTCTACGAGATCATGGTGCGATGGACGAGCGACGCCGATGGCGAGCTCGGCGTGGCCGCCCGGACGATGTCGATCTTTGCTCGAAACGTGGCTACCCAACAGACCCTCGTCAAGGGCACCGACGCTGTCGCCTCAGCGTCCCACAGCACTTCAGAAGTACATACCGAACTTTGGGTGGGCGCGTCGGGTGAGTCCGCGCATCTTCGAGCGATGAACCCGATATCCCACATTAACATTACCCCACGTGTGCTCGGGGATGAGGAAGCTGCATGAAGGTCACAATTCTGGTTGGGATAGTAGTGCTTTTCGCGGCACTGTTGCAGCCTGGGCAGGTAGGCAGAGAACGTCCGAGACATCGCGGTCCATTTGTTGCAGTGTCACTTGAAAGCGGAGAGAGGTTCAGGGAATCGTTTCGAACATTGGCAGATGCGTTAGATCGCGCAACTCGTATCGCTGACAATGGATATTATGATCGTGTTGCATCAAGGCTTAACGGTGAACCCAACATTGTTCGGTTTTACCCGGCGCACCGAATTGCGCTCATCGAAGCAAACCTGGGGAATTGAGGCGGCCTAAATGGGTGAAGGATTTTTCCTATCGGGCTTAGCATCAAACGCCTGCGTTCAGGCACAGGACGTCGTCGTCTCATCGGAGGACACCCTCTTTCCGAAAGCCAACCTGCAAAATGGAAACCCCTGGAAACCCTTCCGGTTTTCTGCACTAACAGCCAATCCAACGATCGAGTTCGATTGCAACATCATCGCGAATCCCAGCTACGAAGCCGACCCCGACGCGACGTCGCCGCCATCCTCTTGGATCATCCCGACCGGTGGCGGGACGCCGGATGTGAGCACGGCGGAGGCCAACGAGGGCACCAACTCGCTACGGCTCAATGCCGCGAATGAAGCAGCATACCAAGACCGAATCGTCCGCCTCGCTGGGACCTACCGCCACACGGTCGCACTGCGGGGGGACGGCACGAATATCGTAAGCGCGTACGTGTTGGACCTGATCTCCGGGAAGTGGTTGCAATCCGGCGGCACATGGACGACGACCAAGACGGCGTGGGCTACGCGGTCGACTGCAACGTTCGCCACGAGCTCTATCACGCTCACGCTCGAGGCACCGGTGGATGGGCATGTTGGGCCGGGGCGACTGCGAATCCTTTTTGATCGCCCGGGCACAGTCGCGGGCGCTGCGTACGTCGACTCCGTCTACATGTGGCCCAAGATCACGACCGCGGCGTTTGCCTATCACACGATCCCGACGGGGTTTCCGATAGCGGTCGAATCCGCGGACGATGTCGCCTTTTCGACGAATCTGAACGATCATGGGGACCTTCCCGCAAGGGCGTTTCGGACGTACATGATCTTTGCCGGCCCAGCGACGCCGCAACGATTCTGGAGATTCCCCATCACTGGCACGCCGCATGAGGGGTTTTTGCCCGCGATCGGCCAGCCTATATTGGGCGAACGCGAGACGATGCTTCAGAAGCCAAGCTGGGGCCTTGCGATGATCCGGGAGATGCCAAAGTCGGGGAGTGCTGATTTCCCGACTTCATTGGCAGATGCGCCTCGGTATAGATTCGATATGTCATGGGAGAGCCCGTACAGCCGTTTCCAGCAAATTGCCGAGAAGCTGTTGGGGGCGTGCTCTTTTGGAGATGAGCCCGTTTTCATCGTCGCGGACGAGGACGACCCGGAAATGGTCTACGGCCGTGGAGCCAGCATGAGCACGATCGCGCCGAGTTGGATTTTCGTAGACAGCGTCGAGTATTCGCTCACAGTCCGGGACGATCAATACAGCGTGGCCACAAAATGAAAAAAGAGCCCACGGAGCGCGAGCTCGAGGAGCGCGTATCGCGCGCAATCCGTGGAGCGCACGCGGCAATCGAGGCGCTGGATTCGTTCCGAGCACGAAAGGCTCAGTGTAGTAAAATAGAAACCGAACCGGCCACCCCCACTCCGGGCATCGCCGACTCGTAGTTCAAGCGACCATCCCGCCATAGCGGCGCCGTCGCGTACCGAAAGGACGCGACGATGCATGCTTTCACCGCAACCCAAACCACCCCTACCAATCTGCGCTCGACGTGTGTCCCCGGGGGGCGTGTTGGGTGCTGAGCTTTGGCAGCCCATCGCGCTGGTCCTCATCGGCTCGACTGGTACCGGTGTCTTCATGATGCTCCGCGGTGACTTTCTGGGCACGCGTTCAGCGCGAGAAGTCGAGACGCGCTTAACCGTACAGATCGAACAAGTGGAGGAGCGGATGGTCGAGCGCGCCGAGCGAGACAGAGTCGTTTTCGCGGATCAGATTGCGGACCTTAAAACGACTATGAGTGACGGGTTCTCGGAGCTGAAAACTGAGGTCCGCCGCCTTGGGGAGCGCATGCAGTGAAGAGGGCGCTCGAGGATAGCTGGGAAGCGGTCGACAGCGCGGTACAGCAGCACGCATACGAGGATGCGAGTCCGTGGGCTTTCGTGGGCCTGGTTGGGCTGTTCGTCGTCGGCTACATCGCGATCGGTTACCTCGAGCTCCCTGCTCGATTCGAGTCTGCGCTCGCTGCGCTTGCCGCGTGGGTTCTCGGTTCGAAGCAGAGCAGAACGTTTCGTCCGAATGGAAAGTAACGCGCCGAAAGGAGAATTTTTGATGGATCTCAAATCAATTGTAGTTGTTCTGATCACCGGTGTCGGCATTCCGCTGGCAGTGCAGTTTCTCAAGCAGTATTGGTCGGGCGTCCCAGACTGGGTCAAGACGTTTGCCCCGGTCGTCCTTCCGCCACTGTTGGTGTACGCGGGCGCGCTTGTCTCTGCATGGGCCGGCGTCGAGATTAACTTCCAAGATCTGATCGACGTCATCCTGACGACCACCACCGTTGGCATCGCTTCAACCACGGCGTTCAAGCTGGGAAAGAGGAAAGCAGCTTGAACACGGCCTGGGTTCTCATTTCGGTCGCGCTCGTTCTCCTTGTGGTCGAGGTTGTTTCGCTCCGCAAGGAGGACGATGCGTGGTGGACGATTACAGCCACCATGCGGAAGCTGCCGAAATGGGCGATCGGACTGGTGATGTTCTTCTTCGGCGTGCTCTTCGGCCACATGTATTGGGGTTGATTATGTGCTCACCAAGTTTCCCGCCGTTAACGCCTCGTCAATTGCTGCGAGAGTGGCGCCGCGACTGCTTCCGCATTCTTCGAGACCTGCTGGGGATTCGAACACGGCACCCGGACGATAGACGGGGATGGTGGGTAACCAGCAAAGAATGAGCCATGCCGAAGCCGAGCGCGATTTCTCATCTGATTCTGCACATCACGGCCTCGCCGTGGGGCACGGTGGAATCGATCCGCAAGTTCCACACGGACCCCGAGCCGCTTGGTCGGGGCTGGCTGGATATCGGCTATCACTACGTGTTGACGAATCCATTCCCGACGTTCGAGAGCTGGAAGAACAAGCGGCCTATCCCAGAGCACGACGGGAAGATTCACGACGGCCGCGATATCGATCACGACGGGGACATCGACGAGGAGATTGGCGCGCACGCCTTCGGGTGGAATTCGTTCAGCCTGGGGATTGCGCTTGTTGGCGACGAGGGGATGGTCACGGGCCTGCAACTCCAGTCTGCCTTATCGCTGTTCCGGGATCTAGCGCACAAATATCAGGTCTCGTTCAAGAACGTCATCGGACACTACGAGACCGGCTCGAACAAGTCATGCCCGTGCATCGACATGGATCATTTCAGAAGGTTGCTTAATGAAACGAGCTAGTTTGCTTCTTTCGCTCGTGATCTGGTGGGGTGGTTGCACCCCTGAGGAGGATGAACCACCACCCGATACCTCAACAACGACGACCATCCCTCTCTCAACGACAACCATCCCGCCAGATCCACCACCGCCGGTGGCGCGCCCGCAGGATTATATCCAGTGGTCATGTCACGCGAGCAAGCCGAGGTGTAAAAGCCGTCATCGGTGGAACACCGAGCTCGACGAGGCGTACACCGAATGGCGCGGGCATCGCGACTTACTGTCTTTGCTCGCCGCTCCGGAATTCCTGAAGGGTGGGGCCCGGCCGTTTGTCGACCTGACGCCCGGCGAGCTCGAGCTTGTCATCGGGCGAATGGAAGTGGTGAGCGCAAGAGGCGACAGGCTCAGATGGAGGATTTTCTCGGAGCGACATCGAGACTTTGACCCCGATCCTCTTGGCGACTGGCACCGGAGCCAGGTGCGGAAAGCTGTTGCCGGGATATGCGCTCCGGGCATCTGTGGCGGGATGCGGGGCGAACTGGACGAGCAAACGGCGATTTACGGTGAGATCGCAGCGGCGTTTCCCGCGGTCCCCGGCTGTGATTCGTTGCGTTGCCGAATCGACAGGATGCAAGGACAGTGAGAGACCAATCCCGGGTTGATGCTCTTGCGTGCGGCTGTGTGATGCGCTGGCACGAGCACTACGACAGCCGGGGAAAAAGAGACCCCTCGGGCGATGCTGTGATGGTGATCTCGGAATGCGGCAGTAACCACAAAGAAGCGATGCTCTCGAAACAGCGGGAGCTGGAGGCTGCATGACACACATCACACGGCTCATCGCCAGCACGCTCATCGCGCTGGCGCTCGCATCGTCGAGCTTTGCTCAGGTCGAACTCAAGAACGGCCGCGTGTGGCTCAACGGTGAGCGCCAGAGCCGCACCGTATGGATTCGCTCGTGTTTCAAGCTCGCGAACCAATTGACCTATACCTACACGGGCCAGGGCGGAGGTGAGTGGGGCACCCACAGCGCGAACGCTTGGGTGAACGAACAGATCGGGCTCGGCTTCGACGGGTGCCGCGTGCTACTCGAGACGGCCGGGTGGCGGCAGTGCGAGAGCGGCGCCCAAGCGAACGACGGGACTCCACAGAATTGCATGTGGGGCTCCGAGCCAGTCGACAAGGGCGCGTGGAACGTGGACGCGCTTCGGCGCGGCGGGCGGCCAACGTCGATGCACGGCGTGGCCAAGAGGTCGCTCCGGTGGTTTTTCGAGAAGAGCCAGGCGACCGGGTTCGTCTTCGAGCTCGTGATTATCGCAACCCTGAAGCACGACGACGTAAGCCAGGGTCAGCAGACACACGTCATTCGTCAGACGCTTTCGGAGGCCCACAAGCTCCAGAAAGAGTTCCCGCAAGCCAACATCGTCATGTCGGCGATCAACGAGTTCGACGCCCACTCCCCGGGATGGTCCGTAGCGAAACTCAACCTCGTTGCCGTCCGCGCCGACCGATGGAAGCATCCCGACGGGAGGACGGTCGTGGGATGCTCGGCGCCTCCAGGCTTTGAGGCTGAGCAGTGGCCTTGCGGCCCGTTGGTTGCTGACGGTGGCGGAGGGAATACGTTCGAATTTGATGTAGGACCCGAGCCTGGAAAACTCGACCTGGGCGCACTGCATCCCGAGCGCGACGAGAACTGGTTTCGTTTTCCAAACTCGATACAAAAGGCGGGCATCGTCAAAGATTCGCGCACGCAGCCCTGGGCATTCACCGAGTCGATGTTCCTTGTCGAGTTAGAAGACATCGAACGTGGACGGCGATGGTACCCCGGACACGGGGATCGATGGACGACAAGCTGGACGAAGTATGAACAATTCCTAGCGCACGTCGAAGACGCTGGGATCCCGTGGATGTGCGTCCACGACGAGAAGGGCGTCGAGACGAAGGTGGGCTGGCCACGAGCAGAAACCCGAGTCGACCGATGGGCTCGCGAGCATCTCGGCGGAGAGCCCCCACCGCCACCCCCGCCCCCGCCGGAGCCCGTTCTCCACTACGACCACCTGATCGAGTTCGGATTCCTCTTGGTGTTAGAGCGACCGCCTGGGCAGATTGGCGCCGACGTCTACAATCCATGGTTCCGCGAGTGCTATGCGGACAAGTCTCGCGAGTGCATGAACCCATTCCTTGACGTTCTGGCTCGAAGCGATGAATACGAAGGGAAAAACACGCGATGAGCGTGAAGGTTCTCCATGGTGCGAACTTCGCGGACATTCAGATCTCGGACTTCCCCGTTGTTGTCGACGTGGACGAACGTATCGCAGAGCTCGGCCCAGAGGAAGGCAACAAGGCGTGGACGAAAGAATACCGAGTCGACCTTGGACGCATGGTTGACGTTGTCGCCGTCCGTACGTTCTTCGGCCACGATAAATCCGACTCGTTCGAGATGAGCTGCACGATTTGGAGCGACCCGCAGGCGCGCAAAGAACACCTCCGCCATTTTCTCTACAGCCGGATCGAGGAGAAAGTTGCACCCGGGGGCGAAGCCGACCTGATGCAAGTGCTCCCGCGCCCCGTGAAAGTGCGCGAGCTTAAGATCATCATGGTCTGTCGGGTGACTGGCCCCAATATGGGAGTCGAGCCGAAGCACCCGAGCCATGAGGAATGGCGGGGCGTGTTCGATCTGGGCAT
>SDBT01013033.1_pt1 | contig 13337 bp, 9 predicted proteins | sample 2277101 | NCBI WGS metagenome assembly SDBT01 (sample SAMN10404973, study PRJNA504765) | marine sediment metagenome | isolation source: marine sediment core GS10_PC15, 103 cmbsf | place: Arctic Ocean: Southern Knipovich Ridge | collected 2010 | reverse complement strand
GAGCAAACGTGAAGGGCCGATAGTGGTATATCAAATGGGTAAAGTCGGCTCAGTCTCCGTGTATGAATCCTTAAAAGCATCGGGGATAGGTGTCCCCATTTATCATGTCCATTATTTGACACGGGACGGGATCGAGGGGATTACTCCTGGGCATGAAACGGCACATCTTCTGCGCAATCAGATTGACAAGGGCTTTAGCGGTACAAAATGGAGAATAGTTAGTTCTGTACGAGAGCCCATTGCGAGAAACATATCCGCATTTTTTCAAAACATTGACAAGTGGTACCCGAACTTTAACGATCATTGTGAAATCGGGTCTGTGAATGTTGAGGAGCTTATAAAGCTATTCCTGGAAAAGTACCCGCATGATACACCTCTAACGTGGTTTGATTCTGAGATGAAATCTGTATTCGGTATTGATGTCTTCGCCTATGACTTTCCAAAATCCGAAGGCTATAAGATTTACAGGGCAGAGCACGCTGATTTATTGCTGATGAGATTGGAAGACATGAATGAACGCATTAGTGAGGCGTTTAAAGAGTTTCTCGATATAGACCGTTTTACGCTGTTGGACGCAAACGTTTCATCTCAGAAAGAATATCGCAGTGTTTATCAGGAGTTTGTAGATTCTGTAATCCTGCCTGACACCTACGTCGAGAGAATGTATAGCTCTAAATATGCGCGGCATTTTTATAGTGATGAAGAGCTCAATAAGTTTAAGGGAAAGTGGACTGCACTAAAACACGAAGACGTTAAACTCTGCCAAGATAACAGAGCCACCGCAAGCTCAAGCTGGATGCGGCAAGGAGTGATGGGTGCCGGAGACTCTTCGCAGGCTGAGCGAGCTTTGGTCCAACTTCAGTCTGTACCCGTGATTCATAGGCATAGTTCTTCACCGGGTGAGGTGCTCGCAGCATCGAACACGCTTCTGGCTGAATATAGGGACAAACATCGTGGGCAGCGGTGCGTGATTATCGGCAATGGTCCGAGCCTGAATAAGATGGATTTGTCCTTTCTTAAGAATGAGATTACCTTCGGTATGAACCGGATATATCTTCTGTTTGATAAATGGGACTTCACGCCGAGTTATTACGTTTCTGTAAATCCGCTGGTTATCGAGCAGAGTGTTGAACAGATAAGGCAGATAACCGCACCGAGATTTCTTACGCTGGAAGGGCTGCAGTTTATAGGTACGGCTGAGGAAAACATATTTATTCAAAGAAGGCCCGGCGGCGCCCAATTTTCCAGTGACCCGCGAAAGGGCTGCTGGTGGCCGACAGTAACATACGCCGCGATGCAATTGGCGTACTTTATGGGTTTCAATGAGGTAGTCCTGATTGGTGTGGACCATTATTTCAAGACCAAGGGTGATGCTAACAAGGAGATAGTCTCTGGTGGTGTCGACGAAGACCACTTCCATCCGGATTACTTTGGCAAGGGTGTCCGCTGGAATCTGCCGGACCTTGAGAAGTCGGAGGTGGCCTACAGACTCGCCAAGCAGTCTTTTGAGGCGGCCGGGCGGCGGATTATTGATGCGACAGTAGGCGGCCGTCTGACGATTTTCCCCAAGGCCGATTACAGAGAAATCTTATTCCTGGCAGCGCATCCAGTTAAGGGTGTTAAAGCCGGTCTAAGTGCCGAACTTGTAGATACTGAGTTTGAGGAATACTTCAGAAACAGAAGTGAAAGCACTGAGCCTCTGGTCACTGCAGCATCAGCAAAGTTCAGTCCTATGGATTCTGCCGAACCGCAGGAACGATATCTTGTCTCAGCTATAGTTTCAACCTACAACTCAGAGCGTTTCTTTCGAGGCTGCCTGGAAGATTTGGAACATCAGACGATTGCCGATAGGCTGGAAATCATCGTTGTCAACAGTGGTTCACAACAAAACGAAGAAGCTATTGTCAAAGAGTTTCAACAAAAGTATGACAACATCGTTTATATCAAAACAGAGGAGCGTGAGGGAATTTACACCGCCTGGAACCGGGCCGTTAAAGCCGCACGAGCAAAATTCATTACCAACGCCAACACCGATGACCGACACCGTGAAGATGCACTCGAGATAATGGTCAGGACACTGCAGAGTAATCCCGATGTTGCTCTTGTTTACGGCGACCAGATATGCACGGATACGCCGAACGGCACCTTTGATAATCACCACGCCATCGAGATGGCAAAAAGACCTGATTACAGCAGGGCAAGGCTGCTCTTTGGCTGCTGCGTGGGCTCTCAGCCAATGTGGCGCAAATCACTCCATGACGAGTTAGGTTATTTTGACGAATCACTCGACTGCGCAGCAGATTGGGACTTCTGGATTCGCATTTCGAGAAAATACAGATTTTTGCGCATACCTGAATTTTTGGGACTCTATTACTACAACAAACAAGGGATTGAACATGGCAGAGAGATTCACAGCCTGTACGAGCGATATATAGTCGGCAGGCGATACGGCACAGAATACATAGCTGTTATTCCATATTATCGGCCAAGTGCGAGCGATCCGTTGGTTTCAGTGATAATGACTGTCTACAGTTGTGCTGAGTATATCGGAGAGGCAATCGAAAGTGTCCTGATTCAAAATTATCCAAAATTTGAACTTGTGATCATCAACGATGGTTCCACAGATAATACCAAAGAAGTAATTTCACGTTATGATGATGAGAGAATCAGGTATATCTACCAGGAAAACGGCGGTATGTCCAACGCGCTAAACCGCGCCATAAGAGAAGCCAAAGGGCAATATATTATGCCTTTAGATGCAGACGATATGATGACACCGGATTTCATTGCTTCGCATCTGCAGGAGTTTAAAAAGTATCCAGAGGCTGACCTTGTGTATAGCGATGTTTTGCTGATTGATGCAAATAATAATCCAATAAGAGTGATGAAGAAACCCGAATATCAGGATCGAAGGCATATGATCAGAGACTTGTTCCGGGCCGGACACCCCATAATACCATTTAGGCTCGGAATAAGAAAGAGCGTTTATGATAAGATAGGCCTTTACGATGAAAAACTTAGAATAGGTATGGACTATGATATGATCCGCCGTTTCGTAAGGGCTGGCCTGAAGGAACATCACCTGCGGAAACCTTTGCATCTGAGGCGGATTCTGCCGCAGAGCCTCTCCAGGAGCGCGAACATTGACAAAGCCAGGGACCATTTTGAGGTGGTCAAACGATTTACGGATACTTTTGCGTACGATGAACTATTTCCGGATGTTCAGTGGGAGAAAATACGTCCGGAGAACAGGCGACTTCATGCTAAATGCTTAGCTGCTGTGACTTGTCTTGCAGTAGGACAGGCTTACGTAAGAAATAATTCGCCCAACTATGCCAAAGCCGCTTTCGGGATGGCCTGTTCGCAGCTGAATGATTGTCTGGAAATGGATCCGGGGAACCGGCAGGTGCGCCAGTTATTGCACAAGTCAAAGTGCATTATGGCCAGATGCGACGATACGGCCGCGGGTGGTGCCTTTGTGGAAAGTCGCAAAATGCAGGCCAAGCAAGCGACTTGCTAAATAAATGTAAATGTTCTGCGCAAATATGAGATAAGTGGTTAAGTAGAAGCTATTTCGAAGCGATAATAAATTCGTGTGGGGTCTGCCCACCGGCCTGGTTAATGGGTTATTGCAGGCTATTGTTTTAGGGGCTTGTTGCGTTATGGCAGCTGGTAAAGTGCGGATATTTGAAAAGGGGTAAAAGGATGTCGACATTAAGGCTTCCGGGTCTTTTAACAGGCATTGATACAAACACACTTATCAGCCAGCTAATGGCTGTCGAGCGGCGTACACTCAACATGTACCAGCAACGCATAAGTCTCTGGGAGGAGAGGAAAAGTGCGTTGAGCAGTGTGGAGACTAAGCTCAGTACGCTTCGAAGCTCGGTTCGTGCTCTTTCTGATGCGGATGAACTTCGTGCTTTTTCAACTGCTTCCAGCGATACTGACATACTGACGGCCGAAGCTTCGTATAACGCATTTGAGGGTAATCACACGGTTGTAATCAATCAGTTGGCCAATGCGGAGAGCTGGGTTCATACAAACGGCCTCGAATATGCCGAGGATTACGTCGGCGCGGGCACCTTCATTTACTCATACAACCACCAGGAGACAGTTATAACGACAACCGACGAGACCACTCTTGAAGACCTGGTTGGGCTGATTAATAACGATGCGAACAATCCCGGTGTTACAGCGAGTCTGTTGTACTACAATGGTGCGTATCATCTTGTGCTAAACGGCAACGATGCCGGCTCTGATTATGAGATATCAATCAACGCAAGCAGCACGGAAGTTTGGACACCTGCAGCCGAGCAGCCCAACCCCACTTTTACAGTTGACGGTGACAATGCTACACTAAGTACCAGAATTACAGACCTCGACCAATTTAGTGGGAGTCTAGGAACGGGAGATAAAATTACAATCACAGGGAAGGACCATAGTGGTGTTGCCATAACTCCGGTAGAGCTTACCGTTACCAGCAATACCAAACTCACTCATCTTATCTCAGAAATTAATGATGCTTTTGACGGAGTAGCCAAGGCGACTCTCGTTAACGGACAAATTATTCTGACCGATGATACCAGTGGAGCAAGTGGACTTGAGATTGGGTTATCTTTCACACAGGGTACCAGCTCAACAGCAGATCTGGGCTTGCCTACTATGGCCGTTGAGACAGAAGGCGGCGGCACAGAAGCGAACCTTGATGGTTTCGATAGCGAAGCAGATGATTGGGGCGGAGCACCTACGCAATCAGCTCAGGATAGCCAGATAAGAGTTGATGGCTACCCGGCCGGGGCCTGGATAAGCAGAAGCTCTAACACAATAGACGATGTTATTCATGGCGTGACGCTGCATCTTCACGATACCGGCACGGTGGAGGTGAATCTGACCAGAGATATCGAATCGGTCAAGGATAAGCTGAGGTCTATGGTTGATGCCTACAACCTTGCCGTCCACTATATCAAGGAAAAGAGTGGTTATGATGAGACCACTGAGACGGCGGGTGTGTTGATGGCGGACTACGTGGTTTCGACGATACGGTCACAACTTAACATGCCTCTTGTCGACCGGACGAGCGGATTTGTGGAGGATATCGACACATTTCTGATGCCGGGCCAGATTGGGCTTGAGCTTGACCGTGACGGGTTGTTGAATCTGGACACAAACGTTTTTTATGAGGCGATCGCCGAAGATTATATGGGGGTCCTTGCCATTATTGGGGCGGATAAAACGGGAAGTTCGGACAGCAACACTATCGAGTTTTATGGCGCCAGCAGCAAATATACGACAGCCGGGACTTATGATGTTCAGGTGCAGGTTACAGGCGGTGTTATCGAATGGGCAAAAATCAAACTTTCAACGGAATCGACGTACCGCGATGCGACATTCGAGGGCAATATTGTTACAGGCGACAGCGCCTTTGATGACAATGGAGACCCTGTGTATGCCGAGAACGGCCTGCAACTTAGCATTGACTTAAGTCAGGACGGCCTGTACACCGCAGCGGTGCGAGTAAAGCAGGGCTTTGCCGGTACAATGGAAGATTTTCTGGATAGAATGCTCAAAGCCTCAACGGGGTCGGTTCAAATCGACCAGGAACATGTGGATGACCAGATAGAACTGCTCCAGGACAAAATCGAGACTGAAGAGTATCGTCTGGAAAAACGTGAAGAAAGATTGGTGCTCAGATTTGCACGCCTCGAGAGGACTTTGGCTATGATACAGAGCCAGATGGCCGCCCTGGGTTTCGGAACTGCGTAGAGCAAACAAATCTGTGCTTAGGCTTGAGGGGCAGTAGCTAACAGTTCTGCGGATTTTAAAATACGGCAGTTGTGCTCAGCTAAAAGTCTGCGAAAATCATTAATCGGGGAGCGGTCGCTTTCAACCGGTTCACCAAAAAGCACTGCGGTCTGGGGGAAAGCGGTGATAGTGTCCCAGTCGTCCAGGAGATTTATATTGGGAGCATAAAGAACCAATCGGTCGTACTGGTTGTTAAGAGCGGCAATAAGTTTCTTTAAGTTTGCTGCTTTGGTCTCTGTGTTGGCTTTGCATAGAGATGCTGGCCAGAGCCAGAGATTATCGATGCAGGTTCTTATGCCCGTTGGAAGTGTTTCTCTCTGGTCGATTGCATTGGCGAGGTCAATATCGAAGACTTTTGATATTGCATTTCTTTGCTGGTCCATGTCGATTAAGAGACACCTTTGCCCTTTCTGCGCCAGACGAATTGCGATATTTACCGGTATGGTTACGCCAAGTTCTTCGGGGCTCTCAGCAGCGGTCAATATTGTTTTGGCCTCGGCGTTTGATTTGCTCTCGATTAAATCTGTGATTGCATCGTAGTAATCGGTGTCTTTAACATCCTTCCACAGCCACGATTTTAGATTATCTTTTTCGTTATCATAATTTGCGGCGTTTTCGGACTCGTCAAGCCATTCGAGGTCTTTAGTGATTACTATTTGGCCGGGCCGGCCATTATCGTATTCTAATTTTGGGCTTTGTGCCGGTGCTACTTCGGTGGAAACCACCTTAATTCTTTCGCCAGCTTCTTCTTGGTTAAAGCGGTCGTCGGCGGCAGGGGAGTAGCTTTTTCGGACCAGATGTGCCGCGGCGACAGCGGCAAACAAGGCAGATATCTGTATTATAATCCCGGTGCCGACAGTCAGGCTCGTATACGTGGTTATTGATGTTGCTGTAGTCGGCCTTGCTGCTGCCTGTGCTGTTGAAGCAGCCATATTGATGACGATAATCACGAGCTCGATAACGGCGGCACAAAGTATGAATCTGCCAACGGCGGCCATGGCACGGAAAAACCCTGCCTCACGGGTGATTTTCTCCTGCATCAAACGGGCTTGGTTTTCGTTGATGATTCCAGTCTTGAGGTCTAAGTCGACACCGGTTTGCTTAATGGGGACAATCTCAGCGGTAAAATCTGCTGCCATGTGGCTGATGCTCTTGACGACCATGCAAATAATCGCAAAGGTGAACACTATTAATGTGCCAAAAGCCAAAATCGCTAGGGTACAATTGTTGCTGACAAGCGTGGTGCCGACAAGCTCGATAGTGGTGCCGGCATCGGCCTGGGAATGTATGAGTTTGCTGGCGGCTACGCTGACAGTGATGCGTAGCATTGTGGCCAGCAGGATTAACAGAGGAAAGCCGAGGACTTGTAAGGCTCGGCGTACTGAGAAAGTAATTATCAGGGCGGCTGCTGTTAGAGATATGCTGAAGATCAGGAGGACATCGAGGGCATGGGCCGAGGGCGGAAATAAAAATCCGGCGATGACTGCCATTGCGCCTGCAGCGAAGAGAAAATCAGCTCGGCCGATGATTCTGGAGGAGCCGTCGCTTTGCAGCGGCCTGCAAGGTTGGGCCCAATGATTTGCTTTGTTTGCGTTAATTTTGCGTCGGACAACCATTCTTTGACTTCTCAGTCAAGAAAAAAACTTTATTTATTTTCGGTGGCGCAGGCGGTAGATCATAGCCAAGACCTCTGCCACCGCAACATATAGGGTCTGTGGTATGGGGCTTCCGAGCTTTATTGTTGAATACATAGTTCTGGCCAGTTCCGGTCTTCTTACTATAGGCACGCCGTAGGCCCGTGCTATTTCCCTTATCTTTTCTGCCAAATGGTCTGCTCCTTTTGCCACCATCACAGGTGCTTCCATTGTTTTTGCATCGTAACGCAGCGCGACGGCAACATGTGTGGGGTTAACAAGGACTATATTGGCTTTGGGTACTTCCTGCAGCATGCGCTTCATGCTCATCTCGAGCTGGATTCTGCGGACTCGACGCCTGACCTCCGGTGAGCCTTCTGTCTGCTTGCGCTCTTCCTTTACTTCCTGACGTGTCATCTTCAGGTCCTCAATGTATTTCCACTTCTGGTAAAAGAGGTCAGCAATTGCGATAACGAGCAGGGCGATGCAAACACGTATCATCAGCCCTAAAATTGTCTTTGCAATGATTGCGAGCATCTGTGATGACCAAGCCCAGCGAAGAGTGGCGAGTGTATCAAGCCGGCTGTATAGGTACCACCAGACTATAACGGCGATAAAAAGCAGTTTAAATATGGACGTTATAAGACCTACGATAGATTTGGCGTTTACCAGTTTTTCTAATCCGGCTATGGGGTTTATCTGGCTGAATTTTAGTTTTACCGCTTGTGGGGCGAAGTTAGGGCCACTGACGGCGATGCCAGCTAAAACGGCTGCTGTGAAAAGTGTGGCCATGATGGGGCAAATAAGAATTATCGAATCGATGATTTTGGCGCTTATAAAGTTCATGAATGCTTTGCTGTCGGCGAAGGCGGCTAACTCACAGGACATACCGAGCTTAATTTGAGTCGTGAACCAGTGCACCAAGCTCGGTGCCAATAGAGTTACTATTATTGTCAGGGCCAAGATTGAGACGAGCGAGGCCAGTTCCTGGCTCTGGGGCACCTGTCCCTGCTGCCTTGCTTTGGCTAATCTCCTTGCTGTTGGCTGTTCGGTCTTTTCAGCGGCGGGTTTATCTGCCATGTCTTTGCCCTATTGAGTTAAAATCCGTAACAGATACCGAATCATAAAGCTGCTATAATCATCGCCGTTGGGTTTTTGATTTTGTTTTTTTTTCGGAGGATTTCCTTACAAAGGCAGCAATTTGCCCATCCAATCGGCGAATTCGGCCACAAATTCGTTAATGAACGGCAAAAATGCTGCTGCCATTAACAAACCTAAACCTACGCGCAATGGTAGACTGATAAATAGAATATTCATTTCGGGCACTATGCGTGCCAACACAGCTAATATAACCATCAGCAACAAAAACGCCGCCAACATTGGCGCTGCCAATCTCAGGCCTGCCGTCAACATTGCTGAAATGGATTTACTTATTCCCTCTGCCAGGACTGGTATTGTCGGGGTGGTACCCATCGGAAAAGTCTCATAGCTTCGTGAGATGATTAACAGAAACAGGTGGTGGCCATTAGCGCTTAGGAACAGTAGTATAAATATCGTCTCCAGGAGCATACCAAGCGGTTGGGCTCTCTCGCCAGTCAGCGGGTCGAGGATGTTGGCCATTGCCAGACCCATTTGTCGTTCGACGACTCTGCCGCTGAATTTGACCGCAGCGAATACAATGGCAGCGATCAGTCCCAAGGCCAATCCGTAGGTGGCTTCATTGGTCAGCAGCAATATTGCTTCCAATACGGAGATGTGCTTTGGGTTGAGGGGCGAATCTACAATCATAGAGAAGAAAATCGCCATCATGAAAGTTATGGCGACTTTGATTCTAACGGGAATGCTTCTCCAGCCGAAGACGGGAAGCACCAAAAAAAAGGCCGAAATCCTTGTCAATACCATTGCGAAGCCGAGCAGTTTTTCGATCATTTACGCCTGGTCCATTTTACAAACAGTGGCAGAAGTGAGACCCCTGCATAAATCAGTATCCAATATTCTGGATATGGCCGAAAATTTCGTTGGAAAATCTGAGAATCACCTGCAGCATCCAGCCGCTAAAGAGCAATATGACCACACCGACCGCCAGGAGCTTGGGGACTATCGTTAAGCTCATATCACGTATGGAAGTGACGGCCTGAAACAATGTCATCGTTACGCCAACGACCATGCAGGTCAGCAGAATCGGGGCAGCTAAAAGCAAGGCCGTTTCGAGCGTGTGTCGGCCCAGATAAAGAGCAAAGCTACTATCCATATGTTAGAACTCTATAAACTTGAGACCCTATTTGAAGCCCAAGCTGAGACTCTTGGCCAACAGTCCCCACCCGTCTACGAGGATGAACAGTATCAGCTTGAAAGGCAGCGAAATCATTACAGGCGGCAACATCATCATGCCGGCACTTAGTAAAACACTTGCGATGACCATATCTACCAACAGGAACGGAATGAACAGCAGGCAGCCTATTTCGAAGGCTGTCCGGAACTCACTTATGATAAAGGCCGGAATGACTATATGCATCCCGATATCCGTCGGACTGGCAGGAGGCTTTATGTTTGCCATGTGCACAAAAAGGGCTAAATCAGCTTCACGGCTCTGCCGTAACATAAATTCCTTCATGTGATTGCCCGCCCTGAGGCCGGCGGTTTGAAAATCGATGTCGTCGGCGAGATAAGGCTGGACGGCGGTATTGTTGATTCTGGAAAATGTGGGAGCCATTGTGTAGAGAGTCAGAAAGAGCGCCAAACCTATAATGGCGATGGTGGGCGGTATGGTTTGTGTGGTCAGGGCGCGACGGACAAAAGCCAGGACGATGACTATTCGTGTGAAGGATGTCATCATCATCAAAAGGCTTGGCAAAATTGCCAAACCGGCGAAAATGATTACGAGTTTGACAGGCGTTGACCAGTCTCTGGTTTTGGTTTCCGAGGTAGTTGCCTTATCTATTGCCGTCATCAAATCGCTGATGCTCGGCATTGCGTTTGTTTGATTGCCTGGCGCGGGAGCGACGCTGGGCTGGCCGAAAGACAAATCGGCCGATGCAAAGACAACAAATACTATAAGCAATCTGATAAGCTTACAAGTCATAAGAACTCTCGATCATTATTTGTCTCCTGTGGTGGTAAGTCCGTCTGGGACAAGCCACAGGTCAGATCGGCCAGCTTTGTGATGTTCTCACTGGTACTTCCTATGAGCAGCAGCTGGTCGCGTATTTTAAGCAGATGCACGGCCTTGCGCGGTCCAAGATGGACCGTTTCTACGATTCTAATCTCTCTGCTGGGCAGGTTCGTAATTTTCGGTAGTACCTTCTTTGAAACGTAAATTGCTGCTGCACCGAGGACAATAACGAGCAAGACTGCGAGCATCATCTTGAAGAACAACTCGTGAGTATCGAGGCTATTAGTCGGTTTGGTGTGAAGATTTGGGTCCTTCGTAAAGAGGGAATTGGAATTGTTAATTAGCGGCTTTTTGGGTTCAGAGGCGACTGATTGGGCGTGAATTAGCGTCAGTGCGCTGCTGCACAGCAGAACTACTACCAGAAATGCAACGATTTTTTTCCTTTGTTTTGCCACGCTGCACGAAGCACCAAATGTAATTTGGGTTCCCATCTTGTCTTGTGACGTGGGGTCCCGTGTGCTTAATAGTGAGCAAACGGCGTGCCGGAGGGCCGAAAAGGCCATTAATTGGGTGTTAAAGGCCATTTCGGTGTGAAATGGATGTACGAATCGAGTGTATTGTTGAAAAACTTGACAGTCTCAGCAGGACCGCCCACTAATTTCAAGATTTAGTAGGCAGGGTCCGACCCCACGCCTGAAGAATGCGTTAAAGGCACCAAAAACTTAACTCGTTGCCCTCAGGACCACGATTAGTATCTGTGACTGTTCGGAAACCGGACTCTCTGTGTCGACCCAGTCGCCTCCGGGGCCGGCTCCCCACCAATAAATGGGCCAGCTTAAGCGCGAAGGCAAGGTATCTCTTAGGAAATCGGCTACTTCTTTGGCTCGCCTGGCCGAGAGTATCCACTGTTTTCTCTCTGTGGGTTGGTCATCAGCCAGGCCGAGCACGTATACCCTTAGGGCCTCGGAATCTGAATCCTGCTGCAAATCGAGGCAGAATTCGGTTAAAAACTTCTTTGCTGATTCGTTCAATCTCGCGTCACCGGGTGCAAAGCGAATGTTTGTAACAGAGAAATCAGTTCTTTTTGCAACTATTTGTGAAGGCATAGCTGTCATGGACCGGTTGACTTTCTGGAAGATTCTGCGGGTTTCCTCCTGCTTTGCATCAATGCTTCTGCCCTCAAACATTGTATCGGGCCTGCTTATGAAATATCTGGTTTTAACGTGCCCGAAGTTCGGCCGGCTCTTTCTGCCGTAGAGTGCTCCGAGCCCGAGATTTCTTATCGTTTCTACGAAGGCGCCTCGCCCCATGTTAAACATTGCCGGGTCCTGAGCACTCGCAAGGCTCAGCAGCATCACGAAAAACGTCAACAGCAGCGTCACCATATCTGAGAATGTAACGATGTACGCAGGGACTTTGGGCCCCTTTTCTTCGGTTGATTGACGCTTGTTTCTCAATTGTATATGCTCCGTTCCAGTAAAACAACCTCAAGCGTCCGTTCGGATTCCGGAGCTGCCTGATTCTGTCCGGTTTGCTCAAAGCCCTCTTGGGTAATGGTGCTTGCGGCCGAGATGCTGAAGCGTTTTTTGTTGACTTGGTGTTTTGTTGCAAGATATTCCATGACAGCCCAGGCCCGCGGCAAGCCGAAGTGTTCACTGCTTTTTACGTTTTCCTGACCGTTTTCGCTTATGACCACGCGGTTTGGCACTTCTTTTAAGAACGACGCCAGAGCAGACAGGGTTTTACGTCCCTGGAAGGATATAGCTATTCCTTTACCCCAAAAGATTTTCTTTGATGAGATTACAAACACTTTTCGGCTGTGGAAGTCCACAGGGTCGGTATCTTCCTTGAAATTGTCTTTGTCTCCTTTTTCCAAGGTTGGTTTCTCGCTGCCGTCGTCGAGGTCCTCGGTGAGAAGGATTTGCTTTGTAGGTAAAAATGCGTCTCTGTTGCCCTGTGTTTCCATGCTGACAGCGGGCATAGCGTCGGCGAAGATTATCCTTAATTTTTTAAAGACTTTTTCATCAAAACATGAAAAGCTCAGCAGGAGCACAAAGAATGTCAACAGCAGCGTCATGCAATCGCTGAACGTAACCATCCATTCCGGCGCGCCAGCGGCTTCATCGGCCTCGGGCTCTTTTTTTCTGGGTCGCACTATATGTTAGCCTTTACTTCTTGCCGTCTGCCCTGTGAAACGAAAGCGTGCATTTTTTCCCTCACGGTGGTTGGATTGTCACCCTGGGCAATGGCGCAGATACCTTCTATAACCATTTCCTTGGAGACGGTCTCTGCTTTGGAGTAAATTCCCAGTTTGCCGGCCAGCGGGATAAAAATCAAATTGGCGGCAAATGCGCCATAAAAGGTGGTAAGCAAGGCCGTGGCCATCCCCATACCAATCGAACTGGGGTCGTCCAGGTTCGCGAGCATCTGGACCAGACCGATGAGCGTACCTATCATGCCAAAAGACGGAGCTGAAGCGCCCATGAACTCAAGAATCTTTTTGCCTCTTGAATGCCGTTCTTGAAGGTACTGGATCTCCAGAGACATGATATCTCTTATCCCGTCGCTTTCCTGTCCGTCTACGAGCATTTGCAGGCCTTTGACGAAAAACAAATCGTCCACATTCTGAATCTCCTGCTCCAAAGCAAGGGCACCGTCGCGTCTGTTGATGGCGGCGAAGTTGACCATTTGTTGAATCAGCTGCGATTGCACTGGTATTTTTGTAACAATTGTCTTCTTGACTACCGAGAATATTCCGAGGAACTGCGGCAGTGAGAAATGTATAAGTG
>SDBT01013032.1_pt1 | contig 13337 bp, 16 predicted proteins | sample 2277101 | NCBI WGS metagenome assembly SDBT01 (sample SAMN10404973, study PRJNA504765) | marine sediment metagenome | isolation source: marine sediment core GS10_PC15, 103 cmbsf | place: Arctic Ocean: Southern Knipovich Ridge | collected 2010 | reverse complement strand
CGAACTTCTGCATCTCTGCTATCTGTCGTTCTGCGCTCCACGGCGTAATTGCGAGTTCTATTGCTTCTGGTGTGCCTTTGGTTCTTGCCTTTGCCATCTCCTGTAAGCGCATGAGGGCCTTATATGTTATCCATTGCAACGTCTTAAACCGCTCTTTTGTCCCTGCTATCACTCTATCCCATGTAGTCAAGAAGGCCTTCTTCACATCCTCCCATAGCCCTTCTTTTTTAAGCATTGCCCGTATCATGTATATCGTGGTGAGGATAATGGTGTACGGCCCTGCCAGCTTCCACCCGATAGATAACCCGGCAATGGCCATCTTTCCCATAGCCAGCGCCAGTTGTATAAACTGATTCGTAAGACTCGTTAGTATGAGTAGCAAGGGTGGCAATACCAATGATGCAGCTCCAATAACCGATACCCACTTCAGCGTCTCAGCGATCACCGCACTATTCACCCTCACATACTCCCTGAAAGTCTCCAGATGTCCCCTGATGTGGTTGGCAAGCCTCTCTATGGCAGGTGCGAGCGTGCCCCCTACGATTATGGATATTCTCTGCATCTCCCTCCAGAGCTGCCCTAACACCTCGGTAAACGCCTTCATCTGCTTCCCGGCCACTCTCGCTGTAGTTCCCGCAGCATTCTTTATCTCATCGGCATACTTCCGCAGCGCATCCGACCCCTTATTAAACAGCACGATCTGTCCGGCAATAGCCCTGCGCCCAAACAATACCTCGAACACCATGTTCTTATACTCGTCGCTGGCTCCTTTCAACTGGTCGCTTATCTGCCCCATGATATTGATGAAGGGGTTCATCTTCCCTGTAGCGTCGTATATCTCCACGCCCAGGTCGTATATGAGCCCTGCCATAGCCCCTGTAGGCGACATAAGATTGGTCATGGCGCGTCTCAGCACAGTTCCGGCCATACTCCCCTTAATACCGGCATTAGCCATAACCCCAAGCATAGCAGTAGTCTCAGAGAGGGTATTGTTGGTGAGTCGGGCTGTAGACGATGCATACTTCAAGGCCTGCGCCAGGGTGCGGAATTGCTGATTGGAGCTGATAACCGTCTTAGTCACCTGATCGGCAATCTTGGATATGTCAGAGAACTCCAGACCGAATGCCCTGACAATATCCACTGTCCCTTCTACTGTCTGCCCTAGCTCCGACCCCATCGCACGTGACAACATGATGGTGTCATTAAACGCCTGCATCTGCTCGGTGACGGACAGACCTGCTGAACCGAGGAAGTAGAATGCGTTGGCAGTTTTGGCAGCGGCCTTATTCCACTTTACAGATGCATCCAACGCCATCTCTGACATCTGCTCAAATTGCTCGAATGAGGTTTCGCTCACAGAGGTTGCGTGGCGTATGGCTTTATCGAAGCGGCCAAATTCCTTCTCGATAAGGAATAGTGACCCCACAGCCACAACACCTAAGCGGGTAAACGTACGGGATAGCTGGTTGACAGAGGCAGTCGCACTTCGCATCGGCCCTGTCCACCCGGTCGTATTCAGCTTCAAATACCCTGTTACTGCCCCTACATTAAACACCTTTACCTCCCTTATTCCCAAACAACTTCATCAACCCCCACTCAGACTCCCTCTGTTGCCTCTTGATTTCTTCCGCAGTCGTGGTAAGCTCCAGCTCGTCCATTGCATCCTGGCCGTCCTTAGACCCCGCCATGCCGATTCCCACACCACGCGCGATATCGGCAATTGTGTGACGTCTTACCGCCTCAGCCTGCCTCAGCCAGTATCCACGCCGCCTTATCCCCATGCCGATGAGCTCTGGCAGCCTGAACAGCCCTGGGAAGGCCGCAGCTATAGTGGCTATTTCGTCGCTACGACCTTTGGGGCGTTTTTTCCTTCCAGCTCCTCGTTGATGGCCCCCATGACCTTGGTGATGAGCATCAGCAACTTCCGCATACCAAGTGCGGCAATGTCGGCTTTGTCCGCTCCAAGAACCTCCGTCATAGTGAGTACCATAGGCTCCATAGTGTCCATATCTTCTGCCGCATGTACGAGGGTTTTGAGCTTGGCAATGGCTTCCTTGAGGGCTTCGGCGTCACCAATAAGCTCTGCCGCCTTTTTATACGCTGTTTGAATTACGATGGCGTCTTGAGCCTCCTCAGCCTTCCTGCTGGATTTTGTTATCTTCTTAGCAAGGTCTCGTGATATGTCATCCACGATGTATACTTTCCCACCCACCGTAACCTCGATTGGCTCGATAAGGTCATCAATGTTAATTTTAGGCATAAGCCCTCCTCATTAAGTTGGAGTTGTGTCAACAGTTCCCATTGACCATAACTGTTTGCTCGTTGCATCCGGATGCGCCTTAAACTTCAGCCCGTACACACGTTGGTCGGTCAGGTTAAAGTCCACCTCGTAATCCGGGGTGGGGTATGTTTTCTCAAGCCGGAGCCATTTGCCGTTGGCTACTGCAATGCCATCGACTATAGGCTTGATGAATAACGGCAATGCATTGTCATACATACTGGTTCCCATCACAGAACCACTTCCCGACACCTTGAATTCTATGGAGCCGGATGCACCTCCGGAATTAGTACCTCCCGGCAGTATTGCAGCTAGCGCTGCAAGTGTGATTCTTGATGCAGGTATGGTCACTTCGCATGCTGAATACCCCGTCATGATTGTATCGACCGGGGTGGCTCCGTATATTGCCTCAAATACCTCGGCGTTCTCACCAGTCAATATCCACTTCACATCACCGAATATCTCGGCAATAGTATTAGACCCCCATACTACAATAGCGGGCCCTAAGTCTCTCGTTGGGCCAAAACCCATAATATTTCTCCTTATGATAACATGTTTGTTACTGTCACATCGATGGGCATTGCAAAGTCATACCGCCCGGCCGATTTGTCCAGACCAATATAATATGGCGTCCTGCACTCAAAATTACATACGTAGATTGGCCCGCTACCTATCGCAGTCAGGCTTATCTGCTGTGTTCCATGCAGGAGGTCAAACACGACATAGGCGTTATCTCGTGCTGTAAAGCGTGTCTTCGCCCTCGCATACACTACGAGGGGTATTTGGCGTAAGTCGGTTAGTTGCCCATCTGCCAGACCCGGTGCGGACTCCGTCACGACAATACACGTATCTATCTGGTCGGAATCCACTGCTAAGGCGAATAACGTAGTCCCGACCGTAAAGCTCGAATTGGCTGCAATGTAATTACATAGCTCCTTTATCATGACTATAACCTTTTCATAATGGCCCAAAAGTTCGCTTTCATTATTTTCTTGGGACGCAGTCCTACTATTATACAAAATGGTGTCCATTTATCAGGAGCATGCATCTCCAAAAATAGGGGGCGGTAATAAATACGTTCCCATACGAGAAATGCGCTACCATATCTACACCACCGCTCAAAGCTTAACCACATAATACCCCTCCTTTATCATAACCGTACCGCCCTTGCTACTATGGCAATATACGTCTTACCATTGCCGTAGAGCTTCTCCCTCATGTAGCCCGTACCGGCCCCAGGCTGGCTCTTGTTCGGGAATGACTCGTGCTGCGTTGTTGCATAAGGCGCATTAAACACCACACACGCCTCATGGGACATAGGCACTATACGAATCCCGCCATACTTATCCGGCTGATACACACCCTTTGCGGACTCCCCCAGTTTCCTTGTCGTCCCTTTCTTCACCCCGTCCACAAACAACGCTCCAGACGCCCTAAGCTCTCCAGCCATCCGTGTGGTGCTGACGTAATCAGGCCGCTTGATGGGGGTAGAGGGCAGTACAAACACCGTATCCATCATAAACCGTGTACCGGCCTCAGTCAGCCCTTTCCGTGCCTTAGCAGGCATAATACGCCGGTTAAGCAACACCATTCTGCGCCTGACCTGTGACATGTCCAGAACAAACTGCTTACTCTTAGGCAACGTACACCTCGATTCCCCTGATGCTGAAATCCCGCATCTTATTTATTCTCAGTATACTGTACGCCACACCGCTCTCATCCAGTATTATCTTGTCCTTATATGAAATGGTGTTGGCAGCTCGTGTCGCAAACCCGGTCTTGATGATAATGCGTGGCCTCATGAGCACCTTCGCCATACTCACTACCATCTCCCCCTCCGCATTCTCAATACGCTTCTCACCATACTCTATAAACGCCTTCACAGTGATGTCCTGCGGGGTATTGGGCTCCTGCCACTTATCACTCCCCTTATCCAGCCGCAGAGTCACACTATCTATCAGATACGAGCCAATCATCTCTTCCCCTATGCGTTGTACTCATGCAGACCTACGAAGAAGTCTACAGTGGCATCATTGGTTACATTCCTCGCCTGCATCCAGATTTTAGTTCCGGCAGCTATCCTCGGCATCCGTATATCGAACGGTGCACCGCCGAATTTGTTGGCTTTATCGGTACTGGTAATTATCATCAGTTCGGTCATCTGGTTAGCTGTTATGGCTGCTGCCATAGTTCCAGTCCCCCATACCAGTCGCATCTTGTAGACTGTATCCGATGATATTGCTATTATTGTTATTCGATGCAGGTCGAAAAAGGCCTTACCCGTTACAACAGGCGTATCGGCGGAACCAATAACTTTTGCTTCATCACTTGCATCGGCACCATATACACCATTGCCTGAGATTGCCCTGTAAGGTGTCAGGGTATCTGCACCCCAATTATTACCGGACTGATCTCCCGACTTCCCACACCAATGCTCCCGTGAATGCAAATGGACTGTGACAACCTCGACTTCTGCATCGATAGCATCAACCTTCTCATCGATGATGAATGCCTCGTCCCCGGTCGCAGCATCGTAAGCCGCATTCCCCGCATCCACCTGTGTCCGTACTTGTACCGGAGACACATCATTCAAAGCTCCTACCTCGGCACCTGTTGCTGCAGCATAAGCCACCAGAGCATCATCACTCTGCGTCCTCACCTGGGCTTGTGTAGCACCCGGCTCCTTCAAGTTTTTCATCCTGTGTCTCCTATGCCTTTACAGCTAAGTGGAACTGAATCATTATTGTGGCCTCGGTACCCTCGACGGTGGTCGTAAATCCACTCGCCCTGATATACGGTGGAGCTGCTCCATCAAACAGTAGCAATGAGGTACCGTTCACAGTTATCACCATGTCCTCCCCGTCGGCGGCCAGATTGGCCCATCCAACATTATCCAGACTCCCCTCCACGCGCCCTGTAATGGACTCACCACTTACCATCCCTGCAATGTCCACCTGTACGAATAAGTCCCTACAGAAAGGACAATACACAACATCTGTCACACCGCCTTCCAATACAGGTAAGCTGATAGGTGCATACGTTTCAGGATTCTGCTGTGTGTACAACTCCCATATTGTAATCATTTATTCCTCCGCTGCGTCTGCAAGTCGGTTGTCGTAAGCATCATAACCCACGCCTTCCTCCTCATTGCGTTCGATATTAACCAGGAATACTGGCCTGGCTGTCTCATAATCCTCTAACAACTTCTGCACGAGGGGCGGTATAGGCAACTCGACATAATTATCGTCCTTGTACCGCTCCTTGACTACTCCTGCTGCAATAACCCCCTGCGCCTGCAATCCCATGCGGAGATCGAGGGCAGGTTGGTGCTGTAGCAGGAAGAATGCCGTCTCACACTGTGCATCCTTCATCGGTTGAGTAGCGGTTGCAGGGAACGCATACATACCCGCATTCAGCCACTTATATGCTGTAATCAACGCAGGTGAATTATCACTTGCCCCATCAGTCCAATAATCACTTGCCTTAATCCTGTCGTTAAAGTACGTATTGGCAGCGGCCTCCGTCACCCAGCTATTTGTTCCGACTGTTATTGCCATTACTCTATCCCCCTTCTATCACACAGCGCAACTGCCCCATACGTACATCGAAACTGTGGGCTTTTCTGACTAATGACCTCCCCGCCATTCTTATCTTCTTATACTTTGCGGGGTTAGCGATTACTATGGCTATTTGCTCCATAACATCACCCACTGTGACAGGCACATAATGCTTGTAGGGTACAAATCCCATCGTGTCCATATCATCCACCGAATCAGTCAGTAGCAATGCTCCTACTGCCAATATCTCCAATATCTTACATGACACACAGTTGAGTACGCTGCTGGTTACCCCGCAATAATATGAATGCAGTAACACGGCAAATTCATCCCTTGTGACAGCCTTACTCTTCTTAGCCCCATAAACGCCAGGGAAGGGTAGAACATCCACTATGCCACTCTTTGCCGCCTCACGTTGAATCTTCACACGTATCGGGTAGTGAGCATCCACTATACCTGCAAGTAAACAGCGCATTTTCGGGTGCGTATTGATTTTGAATCGTGTAAACCTCTTTGTAGGAGAGAAGTACGGTGGGAAGAATTGGAACTTATCCACGAACTGCGGCCATAGGTCTCTGAAGAGTTTATCGGCCATTGATAATATGACATCACTTCTCCCCAGCAACGCCCCAAACCGCGCCCCGTGCCCATGTATGTCAAGTGCATACGTGATAAGTCTGGCATTCTTGGGTATTAGGTTTAGAATTGCATCGGATTGGGTGAATTTAGGTGCTATCAGCAAAAACACTGTATCAACATCTTTAGCAACGGGTGCAACACGGAAGCCCCCAATAGGACTGCCCTCTATCGCGGATGTCTTATGCATCTTGAAGCCAAACTCCCTATTCAGGTACCCGAAGAGGAGTGCCCATCGGTCATGTATAGCTAATGGCGAGGCTGATTGCGGTGGCGCTATTATTATCTTAGACATGTTCATTCCTCCAAGTATTATTTAATTCGATAGCCATACGATTGCACCTTGCACCGTGGCTGAAGCAGGTGGAGGGATTCCAGTCCGGGTTGTGATTACGTACAACCATGTCGCTGAACTTATCCAAATCCGATGTTATCTTTCCCAACCTGCAAAACTTAAATGAGGGGCTTGCTGTTGACGAGCACTTGTATACCCATCCATCTGCGGCAAGCGTAATCTGAAAATAACTATATATACATTGCGTATAATTCATCTCATCCACATCCTGAAACTCCGGTGGCACCCAGAAAATAAATGGCTTAGATTCGGGGGATTGTGTTTTGAGGTAAGGTTCGAAGATATGGCAATATTCTCTGCCCTTGACAACCTCTACCCTTTGTTTATACCGTCTGACACGTTCGAAATCTCTCCCATATAGGTCATAGGGAATAGAGAACCGTATTGAATCGAGATTGAGTATTCTACCTATACGTATTATATTCCCTATTTCTTCCTTGGAGCTGTTTTGCTCAGTAAGGAGATAGACAATACGCAAAGCAGGGTACTTTTTGTTCCCTCTAATTTCCGATGCCATACTCAGCCCACGTATTATAGTGTCAAAGTAATTACGTTTAAGCCTTTTAGCTTTCGTATGGGTTTTGGCGAATCCAGCATCGAGGCTGATTGAAAGGTAATCATTCTCTCCACCGGCAATTTCAACTAACTTGGTTAGAAAGCCATCACGCTCTTCCCGTTCCATAAGCCGACTGCCATTAGTGTGGATGCCAAATTCATTTCCATACTGTTTCGTGGTTTTCAGGTACTCCAGCATATAGTCGTCTGCTGTCGGCTCCGTATACGCACCCCCATATACATGGAGGGGTATGGCGCCCCTCAGATTATGGAGTAGCTTTAATCCCTCCTCTTCCCAATGTCCAAGTGACTGCTCAAGCTCGCTCCCCTGACACCACGGACAATTAAAACTGCACTTGCCCGGTAGATGTATTTCTAACTGGCGCGGGTAAATGACATCCCCGTTAAATATCTTACTGGTATCATTCCCAAGATGCTGTTTCAATCTCTCCCAGTACCGATAGCCTTTGGGTCTCATAATGCAATTCTCCTGAATGCAATGAGCGAGATGGCTAAACCTACGCTCTCAAATGCCGTATCGGTATCAAAACTCTCATAAATAGCTCGCTTAACTTCCGTCCATGACCTACTATAGTCATGGAAGCAGATTATTCCACCCTCTACTATGTGATTCTTCCATTCAATATCCTTCTTGACAAACTCATACTCATGGCAACCGTCGATGTGCACAAACTTTAAGGGCTTTGACCACCCTTTTAGTACATGTTCAGACCTATCCATTATTGGGATGACCATACCTTGTAATCCAAATTTCTTAATGTTGTCCCTAAAAACTGTAGATATGTTCTCCGGACGTGCAAGGTATCGCTCACGCGGTATATCCGCTTCCTTAACCATTACATCCCATTCACCCGAGTCCCAGATATCGATACAGAACAACCAAGAACCACTTTCCTTTGCCCCCAACCCAATTACAATCGAAGACCTTCCAGCCAAACAACCTACTTCAAGGCAGTCTCCATCCAATTCTGCCACCATAGATACCAGTTTTTCCATATAGCGCAGTTCTTTGGGATGATAAGGGCCTGCCGGGAGTTTTCCCAATAACACATCATTCATGCCATCTCCAAATCGTGTACAATCTTTGTCACGGAATACGCAAGATCAAGGTTGTGCCGATTACTTACTTTACTGCCCATGACGTTGCTAAAATAGTCTAATGCGTATCCTATATTGTCATCATCCGCCAGATCAGTAAATCTCCATGTGCGCTGCTCGCCTCTGAGGTGTACGCACATCTCTCTTTCAGGCTGCGTACCAACTAAAATAGTGCTATTAGTCCCCCTATCAAACAAAATCCATATACCCGGGGTACTCCTAACCACAACCACAGAGTCTAAATGCGATATGTCGGTAAACATATCTAAGATAGCCAGCAAATGTGAAGCCAATGTCCAACAGAGGTTGCCTTTTCCGTCAGGTACATTTCTCTGTAATACCAATGTTGCCGATTGTAGCCTACCATGTCCTATTTCCCTCCGCGCAGCCCTCAACCTCTCCGAAAACGTATATGTATAGTCTGTAACAAGCTGAACACCCCGCGCCTTGGACAATTCAATCAGCACCCTCGCCTCATCTGGATCAATTGTCAGCGGCTTCTCGCAGAACACATGCTTTCCTTTTTGCAGTGCCTCAAGGACGATGGGAAAGTGTGTGCCGATGGGCGTAGCCACAATAACAACATCGACACCGCCATCAATACGGAACTCTCTACCAAATACACCAGCAACCTCGAACCTTTTCTCAAGATGGGGCAAAAGCACCTTACCCCACTTGCCCCTGCCTATTAACACAGCCTTGCGCATTATTCTCCCTTTGTCAACACAACATAGTAGAACGGCGTACATTCCTCTATATACACCAGATCCTCAGCGTCAAACAACCCCATAATCCTTGCCTTGTCGTATACCCGTAGATGCCCCGGGTCATTAATAACCTTGTTGGGCGTGGTCATAATCAAGGTTTTTTTAGTCATCCCCTTCAGACACTTCACCAACTCCTTATCCTTCTCCACATGCTCCAATACCTCAGAACACACCACAGTATCAAATCTGCCACACGCCGTTAATTCTCGGGGGCAAGAAGCATGTTGAAATACCATATCCGGGAATAGCTTTTTGGCTTTACTTATAGCGTATCCAGAAAAGTCCACTCCCGACCAATCCCCGGGATGTAGTGCCTTTAATGCCATTGTAGAATGGCCAAAGCAACATCCGACATCCACAAACGATTCCCCTACTGCGCGAGACGCACACGAGCGCAACCGCTTTTGATGGTGAGGTCTCTGGTTATTCTCCCATATCTTATTCTTTTCCCAATGCCCCCTCACATAATCATCTGCTGTCATTTATGTGTCCTCCTGTACCAATCACGGCAATACTCGGTGCGCCGTTCTCTACCCGCCTGGTTATAGAAAAGGCAATCCTTATCCTCGGATGTAGGTAATTGCCGGTAGTTTTTGGTAGGGATAACATGCTTAGCCACGTTAGGAAATGCCCCCATTTGCCAGAACACATCCTCAATAGGTGTTAGGCATCCCTTCAAATCGAATGCCAGGTATTTTCGGGGTGAGCATGTTATGATACCCACAAAATCCACCTTAACCGGCTTAGCTGCCTTCATTGCTGAGTAGGCTACTGTATTGCCATAGTAGTTCTCACCATTAAATTTCCTGCCATGTATGCCTACTATCCCGCCGTATTTAGCAGCCCCGGCCACTAAGTTATCACCGAGTCCGGATAACGGCACGACATCATCATCGGCTTTTATCACAAAATCCCCGGAAGTCAGTAATGCTATCGCATGTCTGTTCATGCTTCCCGGGTCCGGGTCGAACCTTACATGACGGATAGGCAAGCTGGTTTTAAATTTGTTGGATGAGTCTGCCAACCATACATCGTCAGTTTGTTCCAACCACCCCTTTAATACTTCCTCAAGCGTATTCAACCGCCGGTATGTAGGTATTACGACTGAGAAGTTTCGCATTCACTTTTCCCTCTGCTTGCACCCTGTTGTGTGGTTGCCACTATTCTATCCATCCACAGTACATTTTTGGTACTATGGTAGCATTTACTTATAAATGTGAAATCTCCCATCTTCGGATAGCCCCCACTCTTCTCCCAAAACTTTATATGCCTGTCCCAAAAGTCTTTACTTACAGCGAAGCAGAACGATCCTATTTTTCCACGCACGGGCGGCTTTCCCCAACAATCATTAGGTGGTAGAACACGGAAATTTCCACCTACGCCACGGAAAAATACTATATCCGGTTGTTTGCCTTTTACAAGCTCCTTGAAGTCCGCCACAAATAAACTACTGATCAGGGCATCATCGTCATCTAACACTACGATGTACTGCCCATTAAGCGGGGAAGCTCTTCGGAGTGATTCATTCGCCTTCTCTACACCATATCCCTTTTTTGTCTTATCATCCTTTAACAGGAAATGTGTATAGTCGCTGCATGACTGTGCTTTCACAGACTCGATACATTTTTCGAGCATGCCTGGTCTTGCCGGATGACATCGTGTTACAAAGCAAATAGTTTTCATACCAATGCCTCATTCCTTACCCAGTTACCCTCTATCTGCGGCAATCCCTTTTTTGTTCTTACATTCCGTGTCCCCCTTACATCGTGGCGGACATACTCACGCGGTTTACCTTCCCACCCATGATCCTTTCCGGCTGTATGACCGAGTCCCGGAAATTCCTTCAATACCCTGTCTGATAATCCCTGCTTGTAAATATCGAGCATAGTGAGGTAGCAAGGTGCTCCATGATGGACATACGGATGGTACTTACGATAATTAGCTACATCCATTAATTGAAAGTATGGGTGCAGGTAAGGCATCGACTCCCCCGCATGGTCTTTTCTTGCGCCAACACCAAACCCATCATAATCGGTATGCTCAATCCAACCCACACCAAACGTATCCGGCTCCATCATAGCAATCATGGCATCCACCGGTGACTTCAGCATCTCTATATCCGAATCAAACAATAGGGCATATGGAGTCCGTACTGCATCGATTCCCATACACATCCCCTTACCATGTCCAATATTATATCTAAGCTGCACTACTGCAGTACGGGTAGACTGCAATCCCCTTACGTACTTCGCACACGGGTCACTGATATCTGAGCCATCAATGATAATGATGGGCATATCAGGATGGAAGCGCCTCATCGACTCATACGCCCTCTGCATCAAATCCTTTGTGTTCTGGCACACTGTAATGCCCGTTATTCGCGGAAAGTATGTTGAAACATTATCCTCTGTTAACTTCCCATTTACAATATCCAGATATACCTGATAATCCTTTGGTATCCATTTTCTTAGCGCGTGCCTTGAATCATCCACAGACTTTCCATACATGGCCTTTCTGTGCCCTGCCCCAATTCCCGCTCTGCCCGGCAGGCCTTTCATCCCTACATACAGCATTGCCTCACCATCGCTAAACAGGTACCCTCTCCCGTTTTTCATCACACGCTGCCATAGCTTCATATCCACGTACATTGTCTTGGCCTGCTTTACTATAGTAACGAACTCCGGTAATACTGAGGCCCTGAACCCAGTCTGGGCTAACGATGCATGAAGCGTGTTAGGTATCTGGACACGACCGCCTGTGGGCAGATGGTAATATTTATTCTGACTAATACCCACCGCCTCATACTCATCAAGCTTCCTGGATAGCGTCTCCACGTACTTAGGAGCGTAGTACTCATCATCCTCGATAATTAGTATCTTCTCCCCCTTGACATAGGGTATTGCGGTTTTTAAATTGACATTTAATGTATGCGGAGGATCGTTTGGCCGTGGTGCTCTCCTGATATACGTTGCCCACGCTGGGGCCTTCGTAGGCACCTTCCCGTCATCCACTACTATCCATTGATCAGGCCTCACTGTCTGCATCTCCATCCAGTGTTTGCAGAGAGCGAATGCCAATGGCCTGTCCCCTGTAGGTGTGATAGCAGTTATCATTCCTGGTTTTGTCATGATATGTATAGCACCCTTTGGTATAGCAGGTTTCTTACGGACTACCTCCCTATAATTACCAAATGTAAAGCACTTCAGGGCCGATTTGGGATTCAGATTCACTACATCCACACCGGACTTCTTCAGCGCTTCCGCAAAACCATTCAACTCCCTGATGTACCCTTCGTATACATTCTCACCATAGTCCACCGGATACCCATCGTGCCACCATTTCTGCTTGCCCTGCTTATCCCCCTGCATATCAAAACCGATAAGGTAGATGGGGTTTGCCCCAAGCGCAGCCGCCAGGTTAATAGCCCCGTACCCTGAGTTATTCTTGAATGCCAACAGGCTCGTAGACCCTATCTTATGCCCGCCCCTCTCATCTACATTAATGAGGTAGAAGTCGGACGGAAACACTTTATGTACAGCCATCCACACCTTGTATCCGTGGTACGCATTAAACTTCTGCTTTGATTCCTCGCCACATTTACCCTGCTCTACCCACCCCCACATCTGGCCATCCACACCGTATAATATGCTCGGATCAAGTACCTCATACGCCCTGTTAATGCCAATGGTCAACTCACCATGCAGCAAATCAAAATCCAGATTCTTCGCACTCGGCCCTCCCCCAATGATAAAACACCGTCTGCCTTTCCATGCACCGTTCTTTACATAGTCGGAGAACACTTTAGGGCCCAGAGCTTTATGGCCCTGTACTCCCTGTACTCCCTGTATCCTTTGTATGCCGCGTGCTTTGGATAGTACAGCCGCCATCCTACGTGTGGCGACAGTCCGCCTCGGTAAATCACTTATAGTGAGTATCTTGGTTGGTATCGCCCTGGCTGCTACAGCCTTGTCTCTCTCTGCCCGCCTTGTCCTTCCCCGCGCCTGTGGTGGTATATCTGACATACGCAGGATTGGAATCTCTCGTACAGTGGCATTCGCTTTCAGCTCAGC
>SDBT01013031.1_pt1 | contig 13337 bp, 11 predicted proteins | sample 2277101 | NCBI WGS metagenome assembly SDBT01 (sample SAMN10404973, study PRJNA504765) | marine sediment metagenome | isolation source: marine sediment core GS10_PC15, 103 cmbsf | place: Arctic Ocean: Southern Knipovich Ridge | collected 2010 | reverse complement strand
AAAACAAAAACCAGAAAAAACGCTATGATAATTTTTGCCGTTGCACTCATTTTTCCCACCTTTCCGAAATGTGTGTTAGAAAATATATTATGACCGCACAGGCTACGCACCTGTACCCGCAAATGGCGAATTTGACGGACATTTGATTTTCCTGTCTCTTGACCGAAAAACACACTCAGTGGTAATTACACAAACTGACCGCTGATTCCAAAGGCAGGTGCGATATGAAAGGCAAGACTAATGGTTTATGATGGCAAACGAAAATATTATAATAAGTTTTTAACCTGCCTTTTTACTTTTAACAACTGTATTATAACATAAAAGCGATTTATTTTACAAGCAATTTCTAAAATTTTTTTGCTTATTTTTTGCTCCCATTACCCCTGCCTTTGCCTTTTCCTATAATAAAGATGCGCAAAACAGCCTTACTGTTCCCTGAATTTTCATTTTTTTCGTGTTTTTTCTTGTCTTCGCCGCCGCAGGCGTCACATACTCTCAACATACTATCAAAATCGTTGCTACAGAGACTAATATCCACGTTCCAGTCATGTGCGGCTGGGTCATGAGAATTGCATATCGCTATGTCGTAAGTTATTTTCCCCATCTCGTATAATTCCAGCAAAGCATCATCCATGTCACAAAATCATTGATGCCGGGGCCGGAAAAATGTATATTGAGTTTTTTGCTGAAGTTACGGAATTTTAATGGAGGATGTTACTGTGCGAACAACCGAACTCCGCCGGCACAGGCCCAGGGCACTTTCTCCGGCTGTTGCGCTTCTGTCAGCGGTTATAACCTGCGCGGCGGCCGGCGCCGACTACAACAATCCGGCGCAGTATTACGGCTTTGACGAAATGGAGATAATCAAGCTCGACTGGGACATAAAAAACCTCAAAGTTGTTGATTTTAACGGCGATGGCCGAAACGATATCGCTGTGGTAAATAACCGAAAGGCCAGAATAGAGATTCTGATTCAGAAAACAGCCATAGGCCCCGCAGAAGAAAACACATTCGTTGACCCGCAGGACGCGGATATAAACGCCATTACGGCCCCTACCCGCTTTCAAAGACACAGCATACCGGTTTCGGAAAACATCTTCAGTCTGGTCTGTGGCGATTTGAATTCGGACGCAATGCCGGACCTGGCTTTCTACGCCGAGCCAAAAGGCCTGTACGTAATTTTGCAAAAGAGGCCGGAAACGACCGCACACAAACGGGACGTTGTGCTGTGGCAGGCAAAAAAGAAGTTCAGAATCGAAGATGGTCTTCGTACATCAAATTGCCTCGTATGTGCGGACCTGAACAATGACGGCCGAGAGGACCTGGCCCTGGCAGGCCAAAAAAAAGTTTACGTTTTAATCCAGAGAAAAGATGGTACCCTGACAGAACCCGTCAAGTATCCCGCCACCGAAAGGATACTTGCTGTTGAATCGGCTGACCTGAACGGTGACAACATCAACGACCTTGTACTTGTTACAACCGACAAGGAAAAGCCCCTTCATATCCGCTTCGGCACCGCTGGGGGACAATTAGGCCCGCAAATCCGGTTTGCCCTCGAAAAACCTGCTGTACTGGAATTCAGAGACATTGATAATAAAACCGGCTGTGAAATACTTACGGTTGATGCAATCAGCAGGCGTTTGATTGGGTACCGTTTCTCCGATGAAAAACTCAAGAATTCCGACTGGCCGATTCTGTTCTACCCGCTGCCGTCCGGCGCCGAACATACCCAGCGGGACCTTGTTCTCGGCGATTTCGACGGCCACGGATTAATCGATGTGGTCATAAGCGACCCCGGCGCCGCTGAACTTATCTTCTACAGGCAGACGGCAAACCTGGGCCTGGCTGAACCGGTGAGATTTCCGGCATTTGCTAATATAACCTCTATGGCTGCCGCAGACATCGACGGCGACCGCAAGGCCGAGATAGCCGTCTTAAGCGTCGAGGAAAAACTAATCGGCATAGCAGAATTTGATAATGACAGATTCTGCTTTCCAAAACCGCTTGATTTAATCGGCGAACCCGTCGGCCTGGACCTTGCCGATGTCGATAACAATGGCCGTACAGACTGTCTCTACATATCCAGAGATGTCAACGACCTTCGAAGCTTACAGGTAATTTATGATTTTCATTACAAAAGCGGGAAACGAGGCACGCCTGAAACTTCAGCCGGGCCGAAACTTGACAAGCTCATTTCAAACCCCGAAGGTATGAAATGTGTTGACGTTGACCAGGACGGTCTGCAGGATGTTTTGATATTCGTCAGGTACGATTGGCCCATACTAATCCGCCAAACCCGAAAAAAGCATTTTGAAGTCATAGATTCGCCGGCAGCGCAGGCCAGTTTAATCAAGGATGCCGGCTTACGGTCCATAGCAGTTGCCGATGTTGACGGCAAAAAGGGCAGGGAACTGCTTTTGGCCCAAAAGAATTTTGCAAGGAGTCTGATTTTCGCCGATGGCGGCAAATGGCAGGTCCTTGACCAATATAACGCCCGCAGCACCGAAAACAGAATATCTGCGGTCGGCGCTTTCTATATCAACCCTAAGACCGGCAAAAACCAGCCGGACATACTGTTACTGGATGCCCAAAAGGGACGCCTGCAAATACTAAAAGCCGCTGCGGACCGGACATATCGCTTCGAAAAGGAACTGGATGTCGGCAGGTGGTCTGTCGCCACTCACCTGAAAATGCTCTTTGCTCGCTTAACCGGCGGCACCGAAAACAGTATCCTGCTGTTCGACAGCGAAAAATTCGCACTTATAACGGTGCCGACCGGCCGGAAATCGGCCCCGCATCTTGAACAACTGTTCGGTTACGAGACTAAAATAAAAGACGGGGCCTACGGTAATGTTACCGCCGGCGATATTAACTCGGACGGCTGTGAGGATATAATAATGGTCGAACACAAGAACAATCATATTGAGATACTCGCACTTGATTCACAGCTAAAGCCGGTTGCGGCGATGCGATTCAAAGTGTTCGAACACAAGAGCTATCGCGGTAGAAAAGGCCGCGACCAGTCCAAAGTCGAACCCAGAGAGCTTAAAGTTGCCGACGTCACCGGCGACGGCAAGGCCGATTTAGTAACTATTATTCACGACCGGATAATTATTTATCCGCAGGACTGAATGTTTATATAGGAACTGAAAATGGCCGAACCCGGAAAACAGGTCTTTGTCGCACTCAGCGGCGGTGTTGACAGCTCGGTAGCAGCGGCATTACTGCTTGAAGCAGGCTTTCACTGTGCGGCGGTGTTTATGATTACCAACGACCGGTTTGATGCCGCGCAGGCCAGCGCCGAAAAAACCGCCGGTAAACTACATATCAGACTGCATATTCTGGACCTGCGTAAAGATTTCGAGCAAATCCTCGACTATTTCTGCACCCAGTACGAAATGGGCCGCACACCAAATCCCTGTGTATTCTGCAACAGGATTATCAAGTTCGGCAAACTCTTGGATTTTGCGCGTGCAAACGGCGCAGCGATGCTGGCCACAGGCCATTATGCAAAAGTGTTTACGGGCAAAGACGGCATCGGCTTGTACGCAGCCGACGATTCGGCCAAAGACCAGTCATACGTGCTGGCAATGCTCGATAAAAAAATACTGCGGCACATTATCCTGCCTATGGGTATCTATTCGAAGCAGCAGACCCAACAGATGGCGGCCAGGTTCGGCCTGGACTTCGAGCATCAGCAGGAATCTCAGGAAATATGCTTTATACCGGACAATAACTATGCTGCCATAGTTGAACAAAGGTCACCGCAATCGGTCAAAACCGGAAATATTGTTGATACCAGCGGCAACGTCCTGGGAAGGCACAACGGGGTGCACAACTTTACGATTGGCCAGCGTAGAGGCTGCCGGGTTGCCATGGGAACGCCCTGGTATGTTGTTGCTGTCGATGCAGAAACCAACACCGTCACCCTTGGTCCAAAAGAACAAGTCCTGCATAAAAAGTTAAAGGCAAGCGGCGTAAACTGGCTCGTTGCTCAGCCAAAGGCCGCTTTCAGGGCAATTGTCAAAATAAGGTACAATGATACAGGTACTGCTGCAACCGTTACACCTGAGGGTGATGGCGTTATCGTGGAGTTCGACCAGGCGGTATCTGCTGTAACGCCCGGGCAGCTTGCCGCTTTTTATGTCCAGCAGGACAACGATAAACAGCTTACGGGCGGGGCATGGATCGACGAACCCCTGAATTAAGCAGATAAAGCTGCAAACACAGAATTTATTTTGACCCTCGGGGGCTGTATAGGTATAATCAGCCGGTTCCGGCATTGACCTAAACCTTAGCTGGCAAAGCCCGGTTGGCAGAGCGTTAAAGCTGTCTTTATCTGAATTTTTAAAAATACCAACCGGGTAACAGGGCTTTTTTATGCAGGCAAAAACTCTAAGCGAATTGGCCGATTACGTTGGCGGGCGCGTCTGCGGCGACCAGACCATCAAAATTCGCTCGGCATCCACCCTCGGCCGCGCAGCAGAAGGCCAGATAAGCTTTCTGGCAAACAACAGATATGAAAAACAATTGCACACAACAAAGGCCAGTGCGGTAATCGTGGGCAGGGAAATGGCCGGCGCGGCCGTGCCGCTTTTGATTGCCGATGACCCTTACTACGCCTTTATGCAGATTATGGTACTGCTGCACGGCCACCGAAAACACGCAAAAACCGGCATAAGCCCGCACGCATATATTGCAGACACCGCCAAAATCGGAGCAGACTGTGATATACACCCATTTGCCGCCGTTGAAAACGACGCCGTTATCGGCGATAATTGCATACTGTACCCGGGCGTTTACATCGGTCAGGGCGTGCAGGTCGGCAGCGACACCATTATATATCCCAACGTTACCATTTACGACGGCTGCAAAATAGGCAGCAGGGTAATCATAAATGCCAACTCTACCCTCGGGGAAGACGGTTTCAGTTACGCAAGTCACGACGGCGCCCATCATAAAATTCCCCAGATTGGCTCGCTAATCATAGAGGATGACGTGGAAATCGGCACATGCTGCGGCATAGAACGAGGCACCCTCGGCGCCACAGTTATAGGTCAGGGCAGCAAACTCGGGGACCTGGTTGCCATAGGGCACGCAACAAAAATAGGACCTCATTGTCTGCTGGTTGCGCAGGTAGGCATTGCCGGCTCCACCACTTTGGGCCATCACTGTATTGTCGGGGGCCAGGTAGGCATCGTCGGCCACATAAACATCGGAAACAATGTTACAATTGCCGCACAGGCTGGCGTAATTAACAACATACCTGACGGAAAGGTCGTTATCGGAGCACCGGCAATCGAGGCCAATAAGGCAAAAAGGGCCTACAGCCTTATCGAGTATTTGCCCGATATGCGGCAGAGTATCCGTGAGATGAAAAAACGTCTGGCCAAGCTCGAGGATTCTCAAAAGCCTTAGGTTTTGTTTTCAGTGCTGTGGCTGTACGTAACACAATGACCTCAAACCAGAATATACTCGGTCTGATTGCAGGAAGCGGCAGGCTGCCTTTTCTGGTGGCCGGCGGCGCCAGAAAGGCCGGCTTGAAGGTCATCTGCGTGGGCCTGACCGACAACGTAATACCCTCCTTGGCCGGCGAAGTTGACATATTTTACAAGGTTGCAATTGCCAGACCCGGCGGCTGGATACGCAGGTTAAAAAGACACGGCGTGGACAAAACCGTTATGGTCGGGCGCGTTGCAAAAGAAAGAATCTTCACCCCTTGGCGCATTTTGCGATACCTGCCCGACTGGCGGGCGATTCGAATATGGTACTGGCGATTAAGACGCAAAAACAAGCAAAATGATACGCTTTTAACCGCCCTGGCCGATGAACTGGCTACAGGCGGCATCATATTGGAGAACTCAACAATGTATTGCAAGGAACATCTGGCCACCACCGGTGCACTGACCAGCTTACAGCCCAGCGGCGCTGTCAAAGCCGACATTGAATTCGGCTCACAGATTGCAAAACAACTCGCGGACCTGGACATAGGCCAGGCCATTGCCGTTAAGGAAAGGGAAGTTATCGCCGTAGAGGCAATAGAAGGTACCGAAAAAATGATTCAGCGCGCAGGCCAACTGTGCCCTGCAGGCGGCTGGACCCTTGTAAAGGTCTCCAGACCAAATCAGGATATGAGATTTGACGTACCGTGTGTGGGGCCGGATACTATCACAAGCCTGGCTGAGAACAAGGGTAAATGTGTTGTCGTGGAAGCTGGAAAAACAATTATTATTGACAAACCCGAAACTATAAAACTTGCGGATAAACTCGGCATCGCTGTCTGGGGATGCTGATTGGCATAAAACCGACTTCATGGCCGAATTGCCGTTTCAGCTTCTAATTAAGTGTCACTTCCCGGCTAAAGAACAGCGGGTCTTAACATGTACGTCGCTGCTGCGCGCAATACCCGGAACACGCAGGGTGTACGAAGGCCTGCTCGACAACCAGGCCGCGATTATAAAGGTTTTTTTACACAAAATTCGCGCCAAGCACCATCTCCGCAGAGAATGGCAAAGATTGAACCTTCTGCAGAAGCGGCAATTGAATTGCCCGAAACCGCTGTTATGGGGCAGAACCGGCCGAAACCGACATTGGGCTCTGGTAACTGAAAAAATCCCCAATGCCGCAACCGCACTGGAGCTGTTCAACAACGCCCAGGGGCCTGATGAAAAACTGAAGCTGTTAATTTCTGTTGCTGCAGAACTTGCCAAACACCACGAAAAAGGCGTTTTACAAAAAGACCTGCACCTCGGCAATTTCCTGCTGGCCGACAACAGGGTCTTTTCGCTGGATGCCGGCCAGATGCACTTCGGTTCTCAGCCGCTGGCACGTAAAAAAAGTATTTCCCAGCTTGCCATGCTCGCGCAAAATCTGCCGGCCCATAATATTCAGGCACTAACCGCACTTGCCCGCGAATACGCACAAATACGCAACTGGCATCTGGAAAATGCAGACCTGCTGTTTCTTCAAAAACAGATAACCGTCCACAGAAAAAGAGGTATTAAAAGAGGACTGAAAAAATCTTTGCGCACTAATAAAAGACACATTAAAATCAAAGCCGGCCGCTGTCTGGCAGTGCTCGACAGGTGTTTCTGTCGCGACACCGAGCCCGCCGATTTTATAAAGCAAATCGACTCACTGATGGACCGCGGACAAATTCTCAAAAACGGCCGTACAAGTTACCTCTGCCGTCTGCGCTGCAACGGTAAAGATATCGTGGTAAAACGTTACAACCACAAGGGCCTGTTCCATTCTCTCCGCCATACAGTCAGAGCCTGCCGTGCACGAAAGGGGTGGCTGTCTGCCAATCGCCTGCTTATGCTCAACATTCCCACAGCAAAACCTCTGGCATTTATTGAAAATTACCGCGGCCCCCTTTTATGGCAGTCTTACCTCGTAACAGAGTTCGTTGATGGTCAAAGCCTTTCAAGCCTTCTGCAGGATAACAACCTGGCTGACCAAACGCGCCTGGAAAAAATCAACGAGGCAAGACTTCTTCTCGACAGCCTTGCGGAACATCGCATCACCCATGGAGACTTGAAACATTCAAACATTTTTTTTACCGATTCAGGCCCGGTGCTCATCGACCTCGATGCAATGACGGCACACCGCTGGAACTGGTACTTCCAGTTGAAAAAACGAAGAGATTTACAGCGATTTGAAAGAAATATGTCTTCGTGCAGTTCAAACAAAGCTTGATTTTAAATTACCCGTCTTGCTCGTCCATCGTCCCTAAGAGTCCAGCGAGCTGTCGGCCAGTATGTCCCGAACGGTGGTTGTTGACATTACCCTTTTAACAAGTCGATTACACTTGCTTATCGTTCTTTTTCGTAAAGTAAATTCCTGCAGGTTTACCACCTGTGTGGCATGTGCAAGATGAACGATATACCGCTTCATTACTTCAGCCGGCAGTTCCACGGTCTTGTAACCGCGGTCAACCAGTTCAAAATATAGTTTTTTACCAGCCGTCAGACCATCATCCCTGCCCGTCAGAAAAGTTAAATTCTCTCGTTGCAGTATTTCTGTGCGGTACAGGCAGCATATCGTGCGATTGTAGTAACGATGTTTGCCGACAGGGTCGCTTTGGCCGAACAGCTTGCGCTTGAACGTCCTCAGGTCCGTGGCCCGCTTTAGCAAAACGCGCCATTTCGGTGTCAGCTCTATCTTGCCCGAACCCACACACCCGACCGATTCGTCGTTGTCGAAATAACTCACAAGTTCACTTAACCAGTTCTTCCTGGTAACAAACGTATCCGAATGCATCGATATGAAAAACTCCGTATCACAGTTTTTCAAACCCAAATCAATTCCCGCAGCATGCGCATAACCGCCGCCGGGTTCGGTTTCGGATTTGGACCGCTCGAACAGACGTATCCACTTAAGGGCCCTGAGATATTCCACAGACTCATCCTGTGAGTTGTTATCAACAACGATAACCTCGTAAGGATACGTGGTAAATCTGCGTATGCTGCGCAGACACAATTTTATAAAATCCGGTGTCTTGTAATTGACTATGCATACGGTAGCTTTGGATTTTACGGGATTTGACATTAGTTGCCTGTGTCCAGGATTTTATCAGCGGCCGGCGTACATGGAATCATAATACCTCTTGTAGTCGCCGCTGACGACATGCCCGAGCCAATCGGTATTTTCCAGATACCAGTCTATGGTCCTGTTAATTCCCTCTTCAAATGTCACTGAAGGCTGCCAGTGCAATTCCTTCATTATCCTGCCTGCGTCAATCGCGTAGCGCCTGTCATGGCCGGGCCGGTCCTTGACGTGTTTAATCAGTGATTTGGGTTTATCCAGACGTTCGAGTATCAACTCTATAACTTCAAGGTTTGTCTTCTCATTACAGCCGCCGATGTTGTAGGTCTGTCGGGGCCGGCCTTCGGCAAGCACTTTCCACACCGCCGTACAATGGTCGTACACATAAAGCCAGTCACGCACGTACAGACCGTCTCCGTAAACCGGCAGGTGTTTGCCATTGAGCGCATTATTAATCATCAGCGGTATCATCTTTTCGGGAAACTGGTATGGGCCGTAATTATTCGAGCATCTTGTAATATTGTATTTCAGTCCCCACGTATGCCCGTATGCCCTGACAAGATGGTCGGCAGCGGCTTTGCTGGCCGAGTAAGGCGAATTAGGGCCAAGCGGCGTATCCTCGGTGAATTTGCCCTCGGCACCGAGCGAACCGTACACTTCATCGGTGGAGATTTGAACAAACCGCTCCACGTTCTTTTCGCGTGCCGCCTCCAGCAGAGTCAATGTGCCGCTAATGTTGGTTTGTATGAATACTTTCGGTGCGGTAATCGAACGGTCCACGTGACTTTCCGCTGCGAAATTAATAATTGAATCTATGTCATATCTGTTTATAACGTCCGCAACAGCAGCACCATCGCAGATATCGGCCCTGATAAACTTATGATTGGGATGGTCTTCAAGTCCCAACAGGTTTTCAAGGTTGCCCGCGTAAGTAAGCTTATCGAGATTGACAATAAAACAGTCCTTGTGTTCGGACAAAACCATCCGCACAAAGTTACTGCCTATAAATCCGGCCCCGCCTGTGACAAGAATCCTTCTCATAATTCTCTCAGAAAACGCTCCAACGGCATCTGCCAGGACTCGATTGGTTTCTCGAGTAATTTTTCAATCCTGCTGCAGTCAAAACAACTGTTTAACGGCCTTGCCGCAGCAGCTGCAAAATCACTGCTCTTACAGGGCTCCAAACCTGTTGGTAGCTTCATTTTGTCAAAGATAAACTTCGCCATTTCGAACCTGCTGACATACCCGCTGCTTGCAAAATGATACAGACCTTCGGGCTTCTTGCACACCAGCGTACATATTGCCTCGGCAACCTGCGTTGTAGCCGTTGGGGAACCCACCTGGTCATCGACCACTTTTATCCTGTCTCGCTTCGCGGCTGCCGACAGCAGCTTGCCGACAAAATTTTTGCCGGCTTTTCCGTATGTCCATTCGATACGCATTATACAGTGCCTGCACCCGCTTTCAACAAGGAGCTGCTCGCCGGCCAGCTTGCTTTTGCCGTATTCGTTTATGGGGTCAGGGACATCGGTTTCCTTGTAGGGCCTGTCGCTTTTGCCGTCGAAGACAAAATCCGTACTGATATGCAGCACCCATATACCCATTTTTTTCGCGACACGCCCAAGGTGCCCTGCCGCCTCAGCGTTGACTTTGTATGCCGACTGCGCCTGACTCTCCGCCTTGTCAACATCCGTGTATGCCGCGCAATTGACTACAATATCACCGCCTGCAATCGCTTCAGAAAGCTGTTTGTCGTTTGTGATGTCAAAATCCGGCAAATCAAGTGCCGTTACCGAAAACCCGTAATCCCGGCAGGCCGCCGCCACGTCACTTCCCAGCATACCCTTGCCGCCCGGTATGACGATTCTTTCTTCACCCATCCTTGCGGGCCCAGTCATACGGGATATCGTTATCGTGAGGGTCTGTCCTGAACTCGTCCGGATTGTCGTAGTTGTACATTTCAGACACTATATTTACTATGTAAGCCTGGCTTTGACTTACACACATCCAGCCGTGCTGAACACCAGCCGGTATCCTCAACAGACCCGGACAATGCTCACCGAGGTAAACCTCATTGACCGTACCCTTCGTGGATGAATTTTCCCTGCCGTCGTAAAGTGCAATCTTGACGGTCCCTTTGACCACGTAAAAATGGTCTGTCTGCTTCTTGTGGTAGTGCCAGGCCTTTACTATCCCCGGATATGTGGTGGTAAAGTACACCTGGCCAAATTTTTCAAACCACACATCGTCAGCCCGCATTATCTCCCCAAGCCGGCCTCGTTCGTCGGTCATGACTTTCGCACGGCGTGTCCCTACACCCTCGATGACTCTGCCGGAGCTTCGAATTTGCAGGGTCTGGTCGGCAAAAACTGTTTTCAACTGCAAAACCTGTTTTTTCATTTCGGCGGTTCCTGAATAACGAGTTCGTTGGCCCTGCCAAGCGACTGGAATGTCCCCGCATCGGTCCACCAGCCTTCGAGTATGTCAAACCCCATCTGGCCTCGCTGGATATATGCATTATTGACATCGGTGATTTCAAGCTCACCTCGGCCGGACGGTTTAAGTGTGCGAATAATATCGAAAATCGCTGTATCATAGAAGTATATTCCGGTAACAGCATAGTCCGACGGCGGATTAGCTGCTTTTTCCACAATCCTGACAATCCGATTATCCGTAATTTCCGCCACCCCAAACCGCTGCGGGTCCTTGACCTGCTTGAGTACTATTCTTGCTCCTTTGCCCTGGGAGACGAACCGGTCGGTGTATGGTTTGAGGTTTGCCTGAAAGATATTGTCACCCAGAATCACCGCCAGCAGGTGTGTATCTGCAAAATTCTCTGCCAGTGCCAGTGCCTGCGCGATACCGCCGGCCTGGTCCTGCACTTTATAGGTAAATCGACATCCGAAATCCCTGCCGGACCCCAGCAGGTTGACCACATCGCCCATATGGTCAACACCGGTTACTATAAGTATTTCCTCGATGCCGGATGATATAAGCTTCTCGATGGGGTAGTAAATCATGGGTTTTTGTCCGACACCCAGCAGATGTTTGTTGGTGACTTTTGTAAGCGGCATCAGCCGGCTACCCGTGCCGCCAGCCAGAACAACGCCTCGTAAACCCATAACCGTATCTCCGCAACCTTATCGCAAATGTACGAATTCTAAAAGCCCTCAACGCCCCTGTCAACAATAACTTGTCCAATAAGAAATCTGATTTGCCGGCATAACTTGGTCCAAAATTAAATAAAATATTCTTGACACACACACAGACAATTGTATATTAGAGTGCATAAGACCACACATTATCGACAGGGTAAAGTTCGTTTGGCAAAAATGCAGCCCCGAACATGTTGCCTGTCCAACAGGAACTATTTTAGCGTTTCTTTTGTGAGGAGGACCATCATGTCTAAAAAACTTTTTTTATCAATCTGCTGTGTTGCAGCATTAGGTTTTGTCAACTCCGCCGTAGCCGTGGATAAAAATTGGACCGGCATGGTGGACACGAACTGGTTCAATGCTAATAACTGGGCTCCTACGGGTGTGCCGACCTGCGACCCGATTTTTGGCGATATAGTGAAAATCAACGGTGGAGTATCAAACTTTCCGGTTATAAGCAGCGCAGGGGCCACATGTAACAAGCTGTGGCTGGGTTCCCTGGGCGGCAGCGGTGATGCGTACCTGACGATGGAGGCAGGCGGTGAGCTGACGGTCAACAGCGGAGATACCGACACCAGCAACCAGACAATTTGTCTGGGCCAGAGGGCTGGTACCCACGGTATAATTACAATGAACGGCGGCCAGATAAACATGGTCATAGGCGAAGAGTGTGAGATTGGCGGCAGAGGCAACACCGGTCAGGGTACTTACAATATCTACGGCGGTCTTCACAATGGCGGCAACATAACTGTGCCCGGCTACGGCGGCACCGGGCCGGGGGTAGTGAATCTGGACGGCGGAATTATGGACAGCAATGACTTTAGCTGGGCCTCGGGTACTAAGAGCGGTACAGTGAATATCTACAGCGGGGCACTTACTTCAGACTATGTGGGATTCCGCAGCGGCGGTTACTGCAACCTGTACGGCGGCGTAATTGACTGCAATGACTGGATGATGTGGTCTAACTATGGCGGTGTTGATATTTATGAGGGTATATGGATTACCCGTAGCCAGACAGGCATCAGCACGACTTATCATGCACATTACTATGCAGGCAATACCAACGCTGCGGGAAATTATATGATAAGGGCCTACGGTGGCTGTGGGGACGTAGGGATTGAATGTTTTCCTTATGACCCTAATCTGTCTGAGGATGACTGGCCGGGCTTCAGAGTATTTGCTATATTCGACCTAAACGCTGCCTATTGGCCTAACCCGAAAAACGGTTTCGCCGCCGCCGACTTTGAGCAGACCCTTACCTGGTATCCTGCGTATAGCGGCAAAGCAACACACCACGATATTTATTTCGGGACGAATTTCGACGATGTCAATGACGCCAATACCTTGGACAGTGTTTATATCGGGTGTCAGACGGTGGACAATAACTCGATTGCACGAGCGGTGTATTCGCCGAGCGGTCCGCATACGCTGGGCGGGGTTTACTACTGGCGTATCGATGAGGTCAATGAGGCCGATGAGCCGGACAGTATATGGAAAGGGCCGGTCTGGAGTTTCAGCATAAGTTACGTAATACTGGAGGATTTTGAGTCCTATCAGGGCACAACAGCCTTGCGTAATTCCTGGCCGGTTACAACTTTCGTACTTGAGAACTTAGAGACCGGCGTGGTGCTGGGA
>SDBT01013030.1_pt1 | contig 13337 bp, 19 predicted proteins | sample 2277101 | NCBI WGS metagenome assembly SDBT01 (sample SAMN10404973, study PRJNA504765) | marine sediment metagenome | isolation source: marine sediment core GS10_PC15, 103 cmbsf | place: Arctic Ocean: Southern Knipovich Ridge | collected 2010 | reverse complement strand
CTTCAAAACTGTATGCTTCTCCTTCAAACGGTGCATTATAATCATGTTCTTTTAGTGTCTCCTCTGGTTTTCCTGATTTTGCCATTCTATCTTTATTCTATTAGTACAAAATTACTCTTATGTATTAAAGAAACTCCTCCAAATTTATTGACCCTGTTGCTTTTGCATTTATTGTCAATGTTTTTACTGCTAATACATACGTGTCTTTAGTGCCATCTATATTAGAACCTAGCTTTAAATTGTTTCCCAAAAGGGCTACTAGGCTTGAATTCCCTGTAAAATAGCCACTCTTTGTTTTTACTCCTTGTGCTGTTAAATGGTTTACGCTTGGATTTCCTACCGCATCTCCATAAGCTACTTGTAACGCTGAATTAGGAACGTCATTATATTCAAAAGTTCCGTCTACTGTTGGGTTCCAAAATAAAGCCCAACGTAAATCATCATTAGTTAGCGAAAGAAGAGAGGCTGTATCAATTGTTACCGACACATCCTTATATGCTTCTTTCAATCTTATTCCAATTAATGCGTATTCTGTACCAATATCGTTTGCATTAATACTTAATTCTTCCAAATCTAAGGCCGTTGCTTTTCCTGCTTCTCCTGTACTACCTTCACTCGCTACGTTCCCACACATTTGCGTAAACGTTCCTGCTCCACCAGTAGAACGAATCTCCCATCTTAAAGGTTGTTGTGGAGACCTTAAAAATGTTTCGTCTAATTGCCCTGCATGAACATACTTGGTAAACCACTTTATTCCACCATTAAGAAAGAATCCGAATCTAACAGCAGTACCTCCTAAATATAAAAAATCACTCACCAACACACCAAATTTCGGTACATTGAATCCCTTTAATGGGTTTTCCCAATCTTTTCTTGATTGTTTAAATAATACAACTCCATTCTTCTCTACTACGACTGCGTGGTCTTTGTCACATTCCAACCAAAGCCCATCTTTATTACTATCAAAAGGGGTTACTATATTACTACTAAAATATCCCACTCTTTTAGATACTTCATGTTGAATAGCCATATCACTATATGTAATCTCTACAAATTGAGATTTACCCGCAAAATAAGCAGCCCTCATTTTGCTTTGACAAATTTCAGCATCACCATCTACAAGAACAGTCATTACCGTTCCTCCTTTCGACGCAGTATAAACTTGGCTACCAGTACCTATACTCTCTCGGTCATAATACATAAGATGCATATCGTGAATCTGCTTAATGTCTAACTGCGTATTCATTTGGGAGGTTCTTAGTCTACCTCCTGCATCTAATTGTGCCTCTACATTTAAATTTACGTCCATTTTGATTTGATTTAATTTTTACTCTTATACACATTCCTCACATCTCAACTCATATTCGCTAACATATAAAACTTCCTGAGATGCAGAAAGAACTTCTATTGTATAAACTCCACACTTGAAAACGTGTTGAATCTCTATTAAGTGTTTGCATCCACTCGCTGTAGCTATTAAAGCCTCTTCAATCTCAGCAACACAAACACGCCATCTATTGATTATTTTAACGGTTACAGAATCTCCTGTAGTCAATTTACAGTTGTTAATGATTATTTTGTTGGTTCCAGTGGATAATGTTCTCATTTTTTCTTGAGCAAATATAACCCCAAAACTACTAAAAACCCAACTGCAAGTATCCACCATATTTTCCTCATCACCCATCCGTACCATGCTTTCCATGTTGAAACCTTCTCAGTAACAGTTGTATTCTCATTAATCTCAGTCTCTATGATGTAAAATGAATCCACTTGATAAACTGTATCTGGTTTTATTTTAGTTAGGATGTCAATCTTACCCTTAAACGCAATCACTCTAACCGTTGCTTTATCAGTGATTTGATAGAAGGTATCTGGAACAGATCTATTTTGTACCTGAAAACTAGTATCCTTATCCTCATAGACCTTGTACAATGTATCAATTCTAACTGTGGTGTCTCTGGTTGTTACAGTATCTCTGGTTGTTACGGTATCTGCAGACTCAATGTACTTCTCCAGTAGTCTTGGATTCTTTGCTAACAGTCGGTCAAAGTTTCTCTGAGTTGCACAACTTGACATCATTGCAACAAGCAGGAATAAACCAAATATTTTCTTAATCAGTCCCATTGATATAATCTATAATTCCATCCCTTAACGCCTCAATAAAATCTTTCAACCATTCCTTGTTTGCATAAAGCTCCAAATCTCCTGCATTGTCGAAGAAAAAGCACTCAACCAAAGTAGCCCAATGTTTTGAATATTTGGTAACGTAATGGTCCGCTTCTTTGTCTTTGTCACCATCAGTTTCATCAAACCTCATAACAAGGCCTTTTTCTTCAAATGGTTCCAGTCTGTCAGCAATACACTCCGCTAAAATATCGGACTTGTTTTGCTTTCTGGTTGTGAATATTTCGAACCCATGAGCTTTACCATTAAAGGCATTACAATGGATTGAAATCAATATAGCATTATCATACGTATTAGCAATCCTAACCCTCTCTCCAAGACTTACATCTGTTGGGTCATCATATCGAACCGTCTCAGCAACATTGTAACCTTCGTCTTTTAACGCATGATAGAGTTTATGGCCTATGTCCCTATTAATGACTCCTTCGTGAATCATAACTCCGTTTACCATTGCTTGCTTTGATGGTGCAGTAGTGTAAATACCGTCTTCATTGATTGCACCATGTCCGTAATCTATAATGATTGTTTTTACGTTTCTCATATCTTGATTAAATATTCATTGATTTTGTTGCCACCAAGATAGTATAAAAACCCAACCACTGTTACAATTCCTCCTCTAGGTAATTTAACGGTTGCAACTTTTGATACTACTCTTCTGGTTTGAATTTCACTTAACAGGCTTTCTGCATCTTCTATATCTACAAAATCAGTAACGCTCTTACCTATCAGTTCATCCCTTCTTATTCCTAAACTGGCAATGTTATCTGAACAATTTTTAACTATTGGCAAACCCCCTTCTATTTCAGTCTCAAGTATGTAAATGGAATTACTATGAGTCGTTTGAAGTAAATGGCGTATTTCTTCATCCAGAGTAATTGCACTTAAATTCCTATTTGGATTCGGCTCCTCATAACCTACTATGTATAAAGCACCTTCTGGGTTCCTTGTGTAACAGTAATGTCCAACATTAGCAGGAACTACAAACTTGCATGCTTCTTTGGTTAAAAATGCTTTGTTCGTTAGTTCCTTAGATTCCTTGTCATATAGCTCAACTGTTAATTCCCCTCTTAGAACGTCTATGACTTCATCCTTGACTGGATGATATTCTGGTAGTGTTTCTATGTATCCGTTTGCTCTGCAAACATATAAACGAGGTTCTGACTGGTCTTCTATTAAAGTCTTAATCTCTAAATTACCTTTAACCCAATCTTGTGTTTGAAGTTGAAACTCAGAAGTAACATTTTGATTATTTGCTGCTCTCTTATCAAAATGTAGGTCAACAGGATTAGCTAACCAATCCATTCTTCTATTGATTCTGTTAATAGTTCCTTTTACGGTGTCATCAATGTAATTAAATTTACCCATTTAATTTCTCTTTAATACTATCCAGTTTAGAGTCCATCATAACCTGACCTTTCTGTATTTCGTTGATACCAAATTCAACTTTAGCCATTGATGTCATTCTTTCCTCAACCTTCACCATAAGAGTAATAACTTCTCGGTTGGTTTCATCTGTTTTTACCTCCTTTTCAGTCATCCTTTTAAGGATACGACTTCTATCTGCAGCGATAAAAAACAATGCTCCTAAAAGCAAAGCGATAACCATACCATAAGCTCCCCAATATTGGAAACCTTTGTCAACTATATCTGTAGCCTCTAACATAATGTCCAATATAGGGGGGGTTGTACAATTATGTAGATGCAGGAATTATGCCAAATCTATCTCCTTTTTTAACAACAAGACTGTTAAAATCTCCGTCCCTAATTTGCCTTCTAAACAATTCGAAAGCTCTATTTGAATTAAACTTACTATTGTCTGCAAGGTGCGCTCTAAACATAGTCTCTACTTCTACCTCTGACTTGTCGGTGTAGTCTATATTAGCCTTGTTAAGACCCGACTTCATTTCTTTTAGTGAAAAATTTGCCATAATTTAATCTTCTTTAAATATTTTATTTAACGGACCAACTATTAATGCAGGCCAACTAGCTATGATTCTCTTTTTAATAATAAGCATCTCTTCAACAGAAATGTCACATTCTTTTTTGCCCTGTATATGCTTTTCATACATCTGCCAGTAACGAACTTTCTCTTCTCCATTAATAGGCATTGACTCAATGTTTTCTAGTAAAACCTGAGCGATTACATTTCTTAGAGTTAAAACTTCTTCGTCCCTACCTAAAACATCCTTACTATACGCATCTTCAAATTTGATTGTTAAATCTATTTTCATACTTCAAAAATAATCTTTTTTTATTACTTAAACTGCTCCCCAACTTCCAATATATATTTCAAGTTGTGCTGTTGTTGTATTATATATAACTAGACTTGTTGCTGGGCTACTTATAGCGTTACGTTGTGTTGTTGTCATTCTAGGAAACAACACCCCTTTTAATGTAGACGTTATCTCTAATATTGATGATGAATCAACTGCAACATCTCCTATAGCAATAGAGCCATCTGGATAAACAACGAATTTTGTTGTATTACTGCTCCTTAGACTAAATAAATAATCACTACTGTCTGTTGAAACGGTATTGATTAAAACCCCTCTTCCTCTTGTTCCTTGTTGGTCTAAATAAAACCCAGCTATGAACGTAGCTCCATCTGCATTTATTTTAATTCCTTGTGATGTAGCTCCTGATACTTGGTCAATTCTGAGATTACCATCAGCAATATGAAGTTTTTCCCCAATAAATGTTTCTATACCCATCCCAATATTCCCAGAACAATCTAAAAATAAAGTTTTAAATCTTCCATCACTGGTATTACTAACAATAAAACTAATGTGCCTGCTATTTGCGTTTACCTGTTGACTTACAACGCTACTAAACGCCCATTCATCTACTCCAGCTCCTGTAACACCACCACCAAAGCCCATTAAATTCGTACCTGAACCAACATCTGGTGAATCAAAAAGTTTTATACTAACATTATTAGAAGTGCCTGATGGTAAAAATAGAACGTTTGTGGCTTGATTAGTTCCAGATGTTTGAAATCTTAAAAGATCGGTGTTGGATAATGTGTCTGGAGTAAAAATAGTTATACCATTTGAGCTAAGGTTTAAATCTCCATTTATATTTAATTCAAGACCGTTCCAAGTAAGCAACGAGTCCCCTTCAATTGTACCATCTCCAGTCCAAACGCCTAGTTGGTTATTTAATGGCGTTCCTACTTTCGTAACGTCTCCACCGCCTGCGACTAAAGGAATCTCTATAATATTGCCGCTTACATCTACTCCTAAACCGTAAGTTTCTCCTCCTAACAAAACACTTCCCATTCCGTAAAATTTTGCTTCAAGCGTTCTATCTTGACGAGCTAAAAATATTCCATTACCTCCACTGGTTTTGAGATTCATTGCATCAATAGACCCACTTGCGTTAATATCTATTGCGGCTGTAGCTGTTGTTAATCCTTGATTTATAGTTAATGCCTTTAAACTTAGGTCAAATCTGAAATGAGTATCTTGACTGGTAAAATCTCTCATCCTAATATCTCCACCATTACTTCCAGTCCATAAGTCTAGTCCATAACTAGCCAAAAATCTAGGTCCAACATCTACATTATTAGAGCCATTCATCCTTAATATAGGCACTACCTCAGCTATACTTGACGAAGCTATGATGCCAGTATTATTTGCGGATATTATTAAGTTTCCTCCAATGGTTACATTAGCTGTTGCTGAGTTATATTGAAAACCAGTATCACCTTCAATAATTGTTTCTCCTGCAAAAACGGCTACTTGATTGTTTAATGGTGTTCCAGATTTAAATACGTCTCCAGTTGCAACCAATGAATCAATTGCTGCTTCAATGTTGGCAACCGTATCATTTGCAACCAGTTTATCTAAACGCCATTCTCTTCTGACCCTTAATTTTAAATTGGACCAACTGGCATCCTCTAAGTTTTCATTTATTTCATCTATGATGGCAATATTAACCAACGTCTGTTGGCTCGTTTCAATTGCTGCATCTGTTATTCTAGTGATTACTGGCAACTCGATATGGGTAATCAATCCTAACGCAATAATAGCTGAATAAGTTAAGTCATCAGACTCACTTTCTTGTATCCCTAACGCACCATTAAAAGTTAGCAATGCTACGTTTGCATCATCTTCTTTTATTAGATATATCTCAGAGGTGTTTATAGACCTTAATACACCATCAATAGTTACTGCTAAAAATTCCATTTCGTTTGTTCAAATATAATATTTAACCGTTATATAATATGCTCAAATCATCATATAACAAAAAAGCGGCTCAAACTGCTCCGTTAAGAGTGTGTTGAGCCGCTACTTATTTTTTTTTGATACTGGTTAAAGTATGCTTCCTTGTTTTAGTGTTTCTAATTTCGCTTTTCCTGCAGCATTTACAGTAACAGCTTTCTCACCTTCTAAGAGCTTAGTTACTTCTTCTGCAGTAGTTGCCTTATTGATAACTTCAATACGCTCCTCAGCACTCAGCTTTGGTCCTTCAGGAACTTTTACTGGTCGGTGTCCTTCAAAAAAATGACCGAATCCATTTTCGATGTGCTTTGCAGCATCTCTAATTAAATCTTGTTTGGATACTTGCAATCCACCGCCTATTGAAAACATTCTTATATGTTTAAAGACCTTTCTAATTTTTTTTGTTTCTGCCATTATAGCTTTACGATTAATTGGTTTTAATGATACTCCTCAGTTCATCTGGTTTAACTTCTGAGAGAGCTTTAATTTCTGCAACTTTAAGTTCGAACAAATATACTAATTTGTATTTAACTATATAAATCAGTGGATTCTTTACGATTGCAGCCATTGGAATATTACCAACAGACCGTACAAAAACTGTACGGTCCTTTTGGTCAAACTTTTTCTTTAGTTTAAAAGAAATGTCCTTTACGATAATTGGTTTTGTTCCTGCCATATTACTATGTTGTGATTGAATCAATTAACGCTTGAGTAGTGGCTACATCAGTGTCAAACACTTCTAACCAACGCTCATCAACATCTCCTTCTGCTTTGAACAAGGTACTGGTTTCATCTGCTTTCTCAGCACCAGTTCCACCAAGTACTTGCGAAACGAATAAACCTCCTGCAAGACCTATTGCTTTCCAGATTGCATCATCTCCTTTTTCTTGTCCAAGTATTATCACCTCTTTGCTCAGGTAATCATCAAGTGCTTCAAATATTGCAGCACCTTTTGCATCAATCATACCTTCTACAATTTCAGTGTAGATTTTATTTCTCTTACCCCCTTCGGCTTTCCAGTCAAAGTCATGTTTAAGAGTGTTTCTTTCAACATCAATGGTCTTGAACTTGTCAGTACCATCCATAGTGATTAGGTCAACTACAGTAGCCGTTCCAACTCCTGCCTTAGTGTAACTCAACACACTACATAATGACACTATTCTTAAATTCTTGAAGCCTGCGATTACTGTACCGCAGTTAACTCCTTTTTCTATTGCTAAATCTATTTTACAGCACATAATTTTTCTTCCTTTCTTAGTTAAACTTCAATTACCTACTCTTAACAACCTAGTGGTTGGTCAGCTTCAAACACCCAAGATAATCCTCCAAAGTTTACAAGAATATCTCTAAGACGGTCAATTTGTACACCTTGTCTTGCTTCCATTCTCATCTTAACTTCCTGCGTATTCTTGTCAGCCCAAACATCTACTTGAGATAAGTCAGAACCTAAGTCAGTTGCAAAGAATAAATTTTGTTTCTCTGCTCCAAAGATTACGTTATCTGGAATAAACGGTTGCTCAACAAAATTGATGCCGAATATTTTCTCTGATTGTAAATTATCTAACTTACTTGTTCCTCCTGCAGTAGTCAGTTTAGTATGTGCGATTCTTAATGACCCCATAAATCTAGGAGAAACGTGAACAAAGAAGTTGTCCATATCAAGTGCATCCTCACTGAATGTACCAGTATTTCTTGCTCCTAATTCATCTGAAATCTTCTCAACAATACTTACTATATTGGCTACAGTTGCAACCTCGTAAGTAAAGCTCATTGGAACATCATTAGCAGTATCAACTTTCTGTAATACAACTAAAACTACTGTACCAACTCCATTGTCTTCTGGGTCACCACAAGCATCAAATCCTGTACCTTTAGTAATAAAGACTTCAACGTCAATAGGTCTGTGTCCATCTGCAGACTCAACAGTCATAACTGGAGCCGTTGGATTGGCAACCGCATAAGTTGCTGTTGCTGTATAATCAACTATTGCTGTTAAAGCAGTAACCGCATCATCAACAGTAATATCATTACTAGTATTGAACGGTACTTCTATTATTTGACCTCCAACTCTCATTGAGATGTTATCTCCTGCAACAACTCCTGCGAATGTATATTCATTCTTAGCAGGCGTAGACCCTGCAGCAACAGCCTTGTAAGCTATTTTTATCAATCCATCATAGTGAGAAAGTACACCGTCCTGAGATGCGTAGTCTCCTAATAGAATTAACTGATCTGTTTGACGATTTGCATCTCTAAGCATAGACGTAATAACGAAGTCATTAAGACCAGTGTTATTTTCCGATAGTCTTGCTCCTGCATTTAATAGAGACTGCTTGAACGTCCCGATTAATTTCTTATAGCAAAGTGCTGTTTCAATGTAAACATAGAATGCTTTGACAAATTTATCAGTAGGTTTTCTGTGATCACCAACACTTTTAAATGGTCCACAATCTTTAGCTCCTCTACCGCCTGTAGCATCAGACTGGAATTGGAATCTTAACTCTTCTCTATACAAACGTTCCTTACATTTCACATTAGGCATAACGGTCATAAAGTTAATCATCTTTGCGTCCCTGTATGACAATGCTCTAAGTATTTTGGCATCCTCTAAACTATACACTCTTGATTCAAGCTCCATACCTTCAACTAGCTCAGTTCCAGTACACGTACCACAAGGTAAGCATAATGTACTATAAAGCATATTTGAAGCTCCACTCGATACCACTCCATCCCCTATAGCCGCACCAAGCGTCATAAGAGAAATAAATAACATTAATGCCAGTGACAAGCCTACTTTTAGTACCTGACCAACAATATTTCCGATTTTCATTACGTTTCTCATCGTTTTATAATTTAATAATTTTTTTCTTTTTTAAACTTCTCTTTTCCTTTTCGAAACCTACTTAGCCTCTTCTTTTTTAGGTACTAAGCTAGTGTCAATTTTGCCTGCTCTAACCAAAATTGCGTTAATAGCATCATCCTCACCCATTCCTGCAGTTGTGAACTTATCATCATCTGCAGCATCAGCAACATCAACAACAGGAGCTTGGTCACCAATTGGTTTCCCTGTGATTTTCTCAACTCTCGCTACAAGAGCAGTCTTGTCAGTTTTCAAAATTTCAACCTCTGCTAACTTAGCATCAATCTCAACTTGCTTTGCATCAACCTCAGCTTGTTTTGTAACAATCTCTGCATCCTTTACAACAACTACTGCATCAACTTCTTTTTTAGCAATAACTAACTTGCCAACAGTCTCGTTTAAGGTCTTCAAGTCAGAACTAGCAACTAGCTCAAAACCGTCTTTTTTAAATGCCGCAATCAACTTCTCAGTACTGGCATCAACATCTGCATCAGTAACAATAGTGTTACCATCTTTATCTACGGTAGCTTTTGGAGTTGCTCCATCAACAGCCTCATCCTTTTTACCGAGCAAAGCCGATATACTTGGGAAATCTTTAAATAAATGTTTCATTGTGTTTATAAAATTATTTTCTGGTTTATCCAAACCCTCTTCTGAGGTGTTGATACATTTTATAGCGTCTTCATACGCACAAACCATAGCCTCTTCTCCTTCTGCCTCAGCAACGAGACGAAGTGCATCCTCAACTTGGTTTTTAGTTCCTTTTTTCTTAACAGTTTTAATGATAGAGTCTGCAAGTCCATTTTCAACAGATACCTTAGCATTGTGCCAAGTATCAACTCCTGCTTTCATCCAAGTATCTACAACCGTTGCAGTCTTGCCAGTACGTTTAATGTAGATGTTTTTGATACTTGTCTCTAACCCATCAATAAGGTCTGCAGTTGCTCTCATACCATCTGCTTCACCCCAGAATCCACCTCTAGGCTTGTGAGTCATAATACGAGCATTTTCATAAATTTGAATGTGGTCTGCAGCTAATAGAATAACCGAGGCCATACTTGCAGCCATACCCTCAACTACTGCGTGAACAACAAGGTCGGCCTTAACAAGCATATCGTAAATAGCAAATCCTTCAAATACTGAACCTCCTCCAGAGTTGATTAACAACTTAACTTCCTTGCCATTCTTAGCAATTCTGTCAATGGCATTTTTAATGTCCCTCAAGTTTACAGAATCCCATCTGCCAACAAATCCGTATATTTTTATTTCAGGCATTTCGGCCTTCATGTTTACTTCAAATGACTTGTCTTTTTTTATCATATCAATTACCAGATTGGTTAAATTTCGATACGACAAATATAAGAGAGAATTTTAACGGTTGCAATAATTGCGTGAAGTAACGTTTCAAAAAAAAAGGCAGCAACGAAATGTTACCACCTTTTTTCAGTTTATAAATTAGGGTTATTTGTCCAATTGAACTGGCATCTGAAGGACACAATTGTCAATCAAAATGCTAGTCACATTATTACCTTCTCTGGTAAATATTCTAAACTCCAATAGGTCTTTTGAAAATATCTTGAAATAATCTGCAGACATCTTCAAATCAAACCCAAATTTCAACTTGGTGTCTGACTCAGCCATAATTGGATAGCTAATTGTTTTTAACGTGTCCTGTTTACCTATTTTGGTCTTCTGGGTAATTGATAGGCCACTTCCTTGAATGTCAAATACACAAGTGCTTCCTCCTTTGCTTTTAAACTCTTCAATCATTGATTTGAAAGAGGACTTGGCAATATCAACTAAGACTGAATCACCTTTTGGCAATACCGCTTTGTAGTCTGGAAATTTAATTGGTCCATCTATTCGGAACATCATAACTATGTAATCCATTGCTATAAATGAATGACCTTCATATTTAGCTATACTGAATTGAGTTTTGCAATTGATAGCAAACTTGCATTGATCTGGATTAAGCATGATACCAGAATACTCTGTTTCTGCTTCATTCCAATATATCATGTTTCCAGTTGTTGCAACTATATCATCTGATGCATAGATAAACTGGAGATTGTACCTAGCATCGTCTTTAGAGACGAAATTCGTTGCGTGGCTTATCTTATGTATGTCGTTATCATTTACAAGCTCAAAATGCTCAGGAATACTTGTGATCTTTGGAAACTCCTCAAATAGAACCTTGTCATTGTCTACATCGAAATTGAATGAATCTCCTTTGATGGTTACCACATTATTCTCAATGGAGAAATCAACCTCATCTGCACCCTTTGGAATAGCCTGCAATGCTGCAATGCTAACCAGTATATCCAAGTCTATTTCATCAAACGCTATAATAACCGTTTTATCCAAGTCGGTAAATGTTGCTGTACCTTCTTTGGTGAATTTCACGAACTCTAAAATGCTAAGTGATTTGTCTCCAATTCCAACGGCTCCTTTAACCGTTAAAATAATCTCATCTATAATATTCTTACTTAATCTCATTTACTATCTTTCAATTATTTCGTCAAAATTATATTCAAATAAAGACTCTAACTCGTCATACAAAGTCTCCAATAAATCTACTGTCTCCTGAGTAGTTTCTCCTCTTTCTGAGCCTTGAAGATTCTCAGGCATATCCTCAAATGATTGACTTTCATCATCTTTGATTGTCTCAAGCTCTCCTAATAACTCCTGAAATTTCGTCTGCAAATCTGTTAATTCTTTTCTTCTTGATTTATTCATTATTGTGATTGTTTATTTTATTTTCCTATTTCCAGTGTACATGAACTTCTCATTATCATAAGGCAACGTAACCTCTATTCTATGACTTAATCCATTTGACTGCAAATGATTATATCCATTATCATATATTTGACAATATGCTATTGGACCTACTTGATTATACTGTTTTATTGAAACTTCTACAGGAGCATCTTTGTCTTTGATTCCTTCTAACTTGATTATTAATTCTTGAACTGTCATTGTGATTGATTGATTTTTGATTGTTAATATGGTTCAAAGATAGAGATTAAATTTGATATTCCAAATCATTTACAAATTTATTTTGATTAAGAAAATATTCAAACTTGTAGTAACTCCTAAATAAAATAAGGTTGGACCTATGAATAAATATTCGTCCACAGAATACTCTTACTAATCTTTTGCCTGCGAATGTATGGAGTCGTATTCTCTCAGTCATTACTGGGTAATCTAAACAGACTAGGTAATCTGAACCTTCCTTACATTTGAATATAAGACTACTCGCGTGCTTTAGCATATGCTGTTTCTGCTTCATCTCTATTTGTTGCTAGTGCTAAAATTGCCAGTAACGTACCATCGGTGTCTTCAATGACGTACATATATTTTTGAAATATAGGAATGTACTTATTGCCTAATTTAGCCATTATACTGTTTCCGTTTCCAGTAATTTAAACCCTCTTTTCCTTCCTTCATCAACTATGTTTCTAACCTGACGAGAGGATAGTTGTAATCTAAGTTCTTTTAACGATACTCCAATGGCTCCATTGAAATTGTAACCAAGAGCTATTTTCCTATCTATTGTTAGACAGAGACAGTAATTCCTTTTGTCAATATATGACAACAATCCTGTCTCTTCAAGAACGGATCTAATTTCTTCTGGAATAAAGGACTCGAAACAGTCGTCTAACTGCTTATTTTCTTCATTAAAAACTGGCATTATCTTCTATTTGTTCTAATTTATTTAAACCTTTTCTTACTGGATATAATGGAATTTCTATTGGTCTTGCTGCAACTGCTTTTGTTGCGTTGATTAATTCATCTAATTTCTTTGACATATCGCTCTCAGTGTTTCCTCCTCCTCTGGTTGGGACCAATGAGCCACCATCTCTGAAATATGGTGTTCTGGAAACATTAGGACTGTCAAATCTTACTCCACCGAATGCTTGGTTTAAATCTGAGGCCATACGTCTGCCTGCAGTATTTCCATATACTCCTTTGGTTAATACTATTTCGCCTTTCTCAGCTTCGCCAAAGTGCTGTCCGCTTTTACTGAATAATTGAGTACCACCATTTTCATGTGATTCTCCTCCAAGTAC
>SDBT01013029.1_pt1 | contig 13338 bp, 17 predicted proteins | sample 2277101 | NCBI WGS metagenome assembly SDBT01 (sample SAMN10404973, study PRJNA504765) | marine sediment metagenome | isolation source: marine sediment core GS10_PC15, 103 cmbsf | place: Arctic Ocean: Southern Knipovich Ridge | collected 2010 | reverse complement strand
CATTTAACTCTCACTTTAAAATTTTTCTCAATTAAGTCTAATGCAATTCCCATTGCCTCTACTTTTTTTGGTTGATATTTCTTTAATTCTTTGACACCTTTCCCAATGGGACCAGAGTATGAAGTGGGTATCCCGTCAGATTCTAAAATATCAATAGTCCAACTAGGTTTTCGAAACATTGCTGCCATTTTAATATTTTTACTTGGATTCTTAATTAACCTATATATTTCTGGCTTATCATTAATTCCTTCAATTTGTATTTCCTCACTGGGATTATCCGTACCAAAGAATTTAATTAGTCCAGATGCATCTGGTTGTGTTGCTAAACCTTTCATAACTTCTTTATGGTCTTTGGCAAATTGCAATAAATCAATTTGGGAATCTTTTTCATCCATATATTGTTTAGATGGATAATGAAATTGCCATCTTCTATTAGTTGGTTTATGTAAAATTACATATAGTGGACCCTGTCTATTATAATTATTGAAAAGACCACTACTAGAAGTGCACCATCTTGTATTTTTACCAAAATAACAACTGGCTTCATGTGTTTTCGGAGATACTATTTTATATTCTGATGTATTCATTATAAGGCGAGCCCCGCCAGAATCATAGAATTGTCGCTCAATACTTTTTTGTTGTCCCGCTTGTGAATCAAGATCCACATCCTGATATTTTTCAATGACGTCTAATAGTTCAGATTCAGTTTTAAATCTGTTAATATCCATTTCATCTGGTTGTAACTTTTTCTTTTTCTTAAGTTTATCATACCTAACAAGACCAGGTATAACTCTTGCCATTACGTCTTCCCACCGTTGTATTCCGCCTGTAGTATACCTATGAATAATCCATTTAATATATGGATCAATTATTTTTGATATATTGGCTTGTTGTAATTGTTGATCAAGAGAATCTAATACAACTTCAAGCGAATTTGCATCTTTTGGTATTTCTATATCTATTTGTGCTGCTTCAGCTCTAAATCTTTTAAGAAAAGCTTCACTTGCCCTTTTAATTATATCTGGTTTATTATATTCTACGAGTTGAATATATCTCATTGCAAGAATGCATCGACCGAATAGTTAAAGTCTGCAGGATTTGCAGTCGCATTATATTGAATAATAACAAATGCACCACTCATTGCTGCTAATAATGTCACTGTTGTGGTACCACCAACCTCAATGAAATCATCATCTACTGTTACCAAAGTACCATCTGAAATAATTCTAAATGATCCCATTCTTAATACGCTATTTTGTGATAGTGTATATCTCATGAAAAATGAATTCTTAATAGCAGTATCAAATGTTAAAAATGTTGTATCAATACCTAGTGTTGAGAAGCTAACATTAGTTGTTGCCAAATTAACACTTGAGGCACTAATAGTTGAATACTCTGTTAAAAGTTCAATATTTTCATCAATTGGGCCAGACTCTGTAGTTCTATTTCCTATAAAAACTCTACGTTCATCTGCTGCCAGACCAAATTCTCCTGAGTTTAGAATCACACCTGATAGATCATTTAATAATCCACGTCTATGCTGCAATCTTGCTACGACTTTTTTAGCTGCCATTTTTACTCTCCATTAGCTTACAACTATTTATCACTTTTGATTTTTCCAATAATCTAATTTAACTTTCCGTCTTTCTTCTTTTAATTTCATGGCTTTTTCTTTTCCGTATATTTCTTCATAAGTTTTACCTTTTAAAGGAGTAGATTTTCCTTTATTCCAAGGAATTCTTCCTTTAACTGATTTCGAAACTTTTTCACCGGCTTTTTAACTCTGATGTCTGTATCTTTGGTCAATCCTTTATTCCAAGCAGTTTTTCCTTTCATAGGGCTGGGGCGGCCTTTCATAGTCTCCGAAATTTTTCTTTTATGCTCTTCAGTTATTATTTGTTTTTTTCGATTATCACGTTGTCTTTGATAGTCAGTTTCAGTTGCATTTTTCCAAAAATCTCTGATACCTGCCGCCGTTTTTGCTTTGCGTTCGTCACTATAAGGACCTAATTTTCTACCTTTGAGTGGACTTGGAGTACCTGCTCGAGAGGCTGCTCGTTTGGCCAAAGTTTCTTTTGAAGGATCTAATACTCCTTCACCACCATTTGTCAAGTTTGTTAAAATACCCGTCTTGATATCTCGTCGTCCATAACGTTTTATCAATTCTTTTTCGTTGTTAAAAGCCGCTTCTTTGGTTTTATAATAATCTAAAATTTCAATCGGTATCGTATCATATTTTTTTAATATTTTTAATATGATTCTCGTCTTCAAAAGATTAGTATTTGGTTTGATATCATCCTCAGAAAATCGTCTAGCCTCGTATTCATGATCTTCGTACCGCTCTCGTAACGATTTTCTATTAACTTTACCTACACCTATATAAAAAGGTGTATTTGTTCGTGGATCTAACAAGTAATAAGTATAATAATTCTTCATTCTTCATCAAACTTATAAATATTGTCATAATATTTATAAACTGTGTCCCACCATTGTTTAGTAAAAGCATCAAATTTCTCACCGTCTATTACAAATTCTTGGTATTCGCCATATGGCTCTTCTCTTGAAACCATCATTATGATACCTGTTTTAATATTTGTTCCATAAACTTCATTATGAGCTGCGATGTAACCACATAACTGTTTAAAATAATTATCTATCCACTTAACTTTCTTAGGCTTACGAGTATTTTTGAAATCCATAATTGCCTCTTCACCTTTCCAAATCCCACATACATCTGCCGTCCCAGCATAAAGTCCTGGATAATAGAGTCGTTTCTCAAGTCCCCAAATCTCATCAATATGAATTAGGCCCTTTTCAATTATAACCTCTGCCAACTCCCTGCCCGTTTTACGAATTACAGAGTTGCCTTTTGGCCGTTCCTTCCCAGCCATATAACATTCTAAATTGTCATGAAGACAAGTTCCAATATCACCTGAGAGTTTGGTAATATAATCTGCATTGGCAATGCCAATCCGCCGTCTCCAATTCTCTATGGCAGATTTATCGCTAGTCACGTCAAGTATAGTCGTGACACTTGGAAGTTTTTTTCCCTCAGAAGTTTCATAAACTCTGTAACCATCGTCTCTTGTTATTTGTTCTAATGTGTGATAATCAAATTTATAGTTAAGTAACATCTATATACTTAAGACATATCAATGATGTGGATCAATAAAGGCCCACATTCTGATGTAACTTTGTGCGCCGGTGACGTTACATAAAAAATAAAATTCATCATCAATGAAATCATCAGCTTCATCACCAATATAATTCACTTCATCTGTCATTCTAACAATAAATGTTTCCCCCGCTGGTTTCATTTTAAACTTTGAAAGAGGAACATAGAAAGGTCGACGGCCGTCGTCTAATTGAAGTATATCTGACATGTCGTAAACAGTTAATTTGTGTCCTATAACATTTTGAATTTGGCCTAATTTAGTTTTAGGGATAGAATATTCATCAAAAATATCTCCAAAATAGGATGGTTTTTCAACAAACTTAAATCCTACATCTCTAATTTGATTATATTCTGATCCACCAAATACATGATGAATTGGAATCTGTTTCATTTGTGAAATAGGTTTAACCTTAGATTTTTGTTTCCAAGGACCTTGGATTACATCACCTTCAAATATATCATTGATTTTCATTAGTTTTTAATTTTCTTAATAACAACAAACCCTTTTGTCTTACCAGACCGAAGTTTATTAGCAAATATGCTGTTATTGGTACAAAATTCTTTCAACTCTTTACCATTTATATTAAATATTTCTCCATTTGGTCAATTTATTTGTCATTAGATAAATTATAGCCATTCATCACCATAAAATTTTCCACTGAAACACAGTTTGGGTATTGGGATTTGTCTGGCGGAATATAATATATTCTTTACCTTGGAAGTAAGCAATGACTTCATCCATACGTTCTTTAAATACTGGATCAGTTGAGAAACCATTTGTTACTTGGAAATATATTTCTGCATCAGTAGTTATTTTAACTGTAAAGAAATCAGTTCCATCAAGTGTTAAATCAAGTGCTGCTCCAGTCAATGCATTTGTGCTGGTAGTTGCCAATTTAATATTGTTTACATCAACCACAATAATATAATATAACGAATTGGGAAAAGCATTAACTGGAACTGGTAATGTGCCGGGAGTTGACAATGATACTTGATCTGCTGTTGTAAATCCATGCCCTGTCATTCTAATTGAATTCAATGTTAGATCTACGGTCTTTACCAGACCTATATCAGCAAGTGCTGTTCCAGTTCCACCTATGATATAAACACCATTAGTATTTGTAATGTCAAGATTAAATGGTCCTGCACCATCAACTGTTCCATCTGTGCCAACTAAGGCAGCAAGATCTACAATGTTTATTACATAACCTGAATCATTAGCTGTGATGCCAAGATCTGTTAACACTGTTGCAGTAGTTGTCGTTCTAATTATTAATGTTGATCCATCTACTATATTATCTTTTGATAACCTAAGGAAGAAATTACTTCCACTTGCAATAGCCGCAGCACGAATTCCTGTAGTGGCCAACTCTGCATTAATAGCCGTAATTAATGTATCCAACGTCATAGAGGTTATCACTGAAACAATTGTTGCCGAACCAATATTTAAATTACCACTGTTTGATATAACCGTTGTCGTACCAGTATCTGGGAATGTTTGAGAGCCATCATGGACAACAGTAAAAGTTGTAAGGGTGGAATTATGTGTTAAAGTATCACCGGGTGTAACAACTGATTCTGTATTAGTTGCAAAGTTTGCAGTTCCCAGTTCAGTATTATCTAATTCAACTGCGGCAGTTATTGTGGTGTCTGTAAAAACTGTGTCATTAACTATGATCTCTTTCAAACCAATATATCTTGCGTCAAGCACATCTTCCTCAAGGGCAGCAATTTCCTTGTTGATTATAATCAAGTTAAATAAATCTGGAACTCTTCTATTTGCTGCTGGAAAATTAGTCATCAATACTCTTCCTCATATTCATCATCTTCATCTTCATCACCCCAACCATCTTCTATATCCTGAGCTGTAGTTATACCTACATAATCTGGATCATCCCACTCATCGTCATCACTGATGAGACGAGAAACTTCTTCATCACTTAACTTAAATATATTAAGGCTGATAGGATAAGAATCACTACCTCCTGATGATATGTCATCTGGTTCCCTATCTCCTATTACGTTGTAGAAGTCACCAGCACTGGGACCTTCTGGATATTTATCATCTTCAATTAATTGAATTAGATCTCTAGCCATTCTGGAATCTACTATGAAAGCCATATCACCGTTTGCATCATGAACTAATACATATTGTATCTTTAATTCTGGCATCTCATCAAGCCTATCAAGCAATCCGCGCATTGACTCTGTTATGTTCATAGTTGTTTCGCCATTTGATTACTTGCCATATTACCAACATGATCTTCAGGACTGGGCATTCCAGGAACACCACCAAGATCACCACCAACATCAGGATCAATACTTTCTGGATCTTTTCGTTTGATAATTCTCCCTTCTACTTCAAAATCTGTTGGCTCAAGTAGTTGACTTATTTGCATGGGAGTAAAAGACATTTTTCTCTTTGCTAAAAAGATAGCAACTTGCCTCATGTGAACTTCTTTAACACCTTTGCTAAACAAAGAAGTTAAAAGATCTAGTATTTTAGTTCTGATGGATTGTTCATAATCGCTATCAAATAATTCAAAAAGTTTCAAGGTATTTACCTCTTTAATTTTTTCTCAAGCACACGAATCTTTTTTCTTAAACCTTTAATCTTAGATTCACGCATCGCACGACCCATTGGATTATCATCGCCTGCCATAGCATCATTTGCACCGAACATGTCATCAATATCATCCATTGCACCATCACCAACGCCTGGAGGAGTCATTTCAGAATCCATATCACCACCTAATGGGTCTGTCATATCAGTCATTCCTGCAGGTTGTTCACCATTAAGAATTCCAACTTGATTATCAATTTGATTTTTTGTTTCAGTTATTTGATCTTGTAGTTGCTCAAAAAGTGAATTCATTTCCTGACTAAATCTTGCACCTTCATCCTGACCAAATTGTTCTTTAATCAGTTCAGTCAATGCCATTACGTCAGTTGAACGCATTTTAGCGACATCTTCTGCCATTTTATGAACACTATCGCCCATCTCTTTAACACCAAGAATAGTTTCAGCTTTGTCAAGTGCTTCTTCCATTAGCTTAGGTAAATTTTGTTTCATTGTCAACTCCTATATTATATTGTATTTACCGCAATAGCTATTCGTTCAAAGAGTTTAATAGTGAACGCATTGACTCTGCTTTTGTTTTATCTTTATCCTTAACTGGTTCCATTGGAACTTCAGGCTTGTATTCTATTTGTTTAATTGCATCTTCAAACTCTTCTGGAGACATTTGATCTTTTACTTGATCCCATATCTTATCTTTTACGTCGTAAATATTTAATTTTGGGTCTGTATTTATTTTACTAAATATTTGTTTGATTAACTTGCCAAAATTTCTAGCTTTAATTGCTTGGAAATAATCATTAAAATTGTCAAATGAGCCACGTTTAATTGCAGGGGAAGAAGGAATATGAGGATTTTCTTCAGGAAATTCCTCGTAATAATCCAATTCAGTTATAGCAAATTTCTGTTCTAAATCATTAAGGGCTTCTTCATACTCATCCCAACCACCATACTTACCCCAATCATCTTCTTCCTCTTCACCAAATTGATTAATATAATCTAAATCTTTTTGTGTCACATCATATAATTCCAAATCCATTGGTGGATCTTCTTTCTGCCATCCTGCATTTGGATATGCTCCTCCACGATTATCACTCATATCTAACCATTTTTGAGCAGTTTCTTCACTATCAAAACTCATATACATAGGATTATCAATCATATCATCAGTATAGATAACACTTGTAGTCTTAGGTTCAGATCCAATAGATAAATTTGGTTTCAATACAGCAGATGCCGCAGTAGCACCAATACCTTTAATTACATCACGTCTGCTAATTTCATCCATTCTCATCTGATTCGTTCCTCTTTCATTTCCTCACGTAACTTAATAAGTTCAGGAATGTAGATTTTGTTTTTAGTTATGTCTTGAATGGTACCAACACATCCACCAATTGTTGGCGTGCAACTCATCTTAATCCATTTCTTAACACCATCACCCAGGGTAAGCTCCAGTTCCTCACATCGTTTACCCAGAATTGACGCGAAGCAAACCTCTTTTGCAAAGTAAGAATAAAATTGAGATCCTTTTAAATGATCAAAATCATTTTCAAGTATATCACAGAAAGATTGGTTAGCATAAATCAAATCACCAACTGAATCAACACGCCATAATCCAATTTGAATATTTTCATTAACAGTTTGTAGCATAACATGCTCAAGTTCTTTATCATTTGAGATATCAATGATGAAAAGTTGAGATGCTTTATTTCCTTCCCATTCTAATACACTAGCAAAGCATCTTATGTGTTTTATATCTCCTGTTTTAGTTATTCCTGTAAATTCATATTCAGTAGGAGCTGGTTTACCACTAATTCTAGCTATTCTATATTCTGTGAGTCTTTCTATGTCACTCTCATGCACTATACCACCAGCTGACATATTAAATAATTCTGTTTTGGTATACCCAAATAGTTTTAAAAACGTCGTATTTGCAAATATGTATTTGCCTTCCGCACTTATGATGCAGATCCCATGAGAACAATTCATTACTATTCGTTCGAATTTGTCCATTTTAATCCTTTGTGACCAATTTTATAATCAAATCAGTCATCTTTTCCATTTTATCTTGAAGCCTCAAGATTGCCAATTTTAAATCATCCACCTGTACCTTAAATGAATCGTGCTCAATTCCTATTTTGGACACACTACTCATTGATGTTTCTATGGTTGCTATTTCTTTTTTAATAGATTCGATATCTGTATGTATATCTTTTATTTCTTGTCTTAATTTATCGTGAGGGTTTGACCGATATACTTGATAGAATTTCAATAATCCAAGTATTACTGGTATGACAATGACCAATATTCCCAAAGCCGACATTAAAGATATATCAATTATTATAGGATCCATATTGCCTCACATATTATATTAAATAATATTTATCGAATATGATTATTTACGCGCCAATCCTTCCTCATGATCACCGTTCATTCTTCTGGAATAATCTTTATAATGAACATAATCAGGATGTTTAAACCATCTATAAATTGATCGTTTCTTTTTGTTGTCAGCGAACCATAATAATCTATCAGGTTTGTGAGCATTTAAAAAGGCATTAGCGATAGCCTGAATTGTACCAAATACTTTAAATGGGTGTTTTGGCTTTTCTCGCATTTTTCTACTATAATTCAATGGATCATGCTCTGAACTTTTACGGTAAAACTCTATAACCCACAAATCATCATCATCATCATCTTCTATATTACCATCATATTCAAAATTCATAAACTTATCAATATCAACTTGAATAATTATACCGTCTGCATCAAATGTATATGTCTTATCACCACCCTTCATAGGGGCATTCTTTATTTCTTTATACGGATAAATTTCAGTTGAGATAAGTTCAAATAATCTCATGATACTTTATCGAATATGATTAATTTGGCTTTTTGCGTTTAATGCTTTTTCTCTGGACTGTTCAAACTTGTCAGATAAGATGTTCGTTCTACTATTGTTCTTTTCTGCCATTGCTTTCTTATGTAATCGTTTAATATTTCTACATTCACTAAAGTGATTATCATACAAATTATCGTAATATAATACCTTTTGAATTTTTGTTGAATTAACTGCAAGACCACGTTCCAGTAATGAACATATCTTTATGGCAGCTTCATATAACGCCACATCCTCAAAAAAGGATTTATGTGATGCATGATTAGATATTGTGTAAGATTTAGGTTTTACTGAAGACTCAACCAAAACTATATGCCACTCTTTATCAACATTAGCCTCAGTAATCATTGCTCGCTGTAATGACTTATCACTGCGAAGTGTCAAATCTACTTCAGTTTCTGCACTGGCATGGAATCTAGTTAAAATATCCTTCATAGCCTCAGTGTCACTAGGTGTTGGACCTCTTCTTGTTGGATCTTCTACATTTGTAGTTGTAGTCGACATCTTCTTTGATTCGCCTAAAGGCGTAGCATCCAAACCTAATAGATGCATAAAACTCGATGGGTCAGCAGTAAATTCAGCTGATCCCTCAGCCATTGGACTGTCACCTTCTTTTACCATTATTCTTTCCTTAATTGATTTATAGTGAAGAATATATCAGACTCTGTTACCTTCCGTAATAAAACTCCACGACGTACCAAGCCATCTGCCAATACCTGTTCTCGTTCTGATAAATCAGACCTAGCTATTTTCATTTCAATCTTCTGTAAGAATACAGATTCTTCCAGGCTAACGGGTATTTGAAAGTGACCCAATATGTCTATTAATCTCATATCTCTATTTATCTTCCATTATTATAGGTGTATACTGGCGTCTCATTTCTTCTTAGCCAATTCAATATTGATGCTTTTCTCAATTGTATCCAGCTCTGGCCAATCTACGCCCGTTCCTCGCAAAGCACCAATTATTAATTTTGCTTCCTTAAAATTTTCAGTTTTAATATAGTTGAGTATTTTTGGAATAACCATTTGCTTTACCATTGCGCCAGCGCCTACTCTTACTCTAAGCCACAGTTCATCATCTAATATAACTTTTTCACGGTCATATTGTGCCTCAATTGGTACCAATCTTCCTGTCATTATATCATACATAAAAGTAATATATAAAGAATCAAATGAATCTGGTGTAGCAGATCTATAATGAATATCAAATGGAATACCTTTGAATAAATTCTCTTTTTGATGATAATCTTTTGGACTATAATCTTTTTCTATAGTTGTTTTCCAAGGTCTTCCATTGAAATTAATTACTTTTGCCTGGCCCTTCATTACCATATCAATAAATTCTTGAATACTATTAGCTGTTGGTTTCTTTGTATTTTTATATTTTATCAAACGTGTTTTTAAATCATCACCAGTATTCTCTAATTCGTAACGAATGTGTTGTCTACTTTGTATCTTTTTTAATGCTTTGATATCTGACATAATTATTTTAGCAGTTAATGGCTCACCCATTTCTTTTGTCACATCAGCCGCTTGATTAACCAAATAAGCTAGTTCACCTGCTGACATAAATTTTCCAACTATAGGAGTTAATATTTCTATCCTTCCTGCTCGTCGTTCTGCCCAATTTCCAGTTGTTGGATATTCTGTTCTACTAAGAGTTTGTTCTGATGAACGCGGTATCTTAAGGTTACGATGCATCCATTTATCTTTATTAGCTTCTCGATCTGCTTCTTCATAACTGGTTAAATATTCTTCTAAATCTCTTAAATCATAAGCAACTCTAACCTCTGGATTTTGCTTTCGTATTTTATCACCTACAATTATTGCAAATATAATTGCCTTATTTCTTACATATAAAACAAAACCTTTTGGATATGGATCAAACATGTTATCTGGATTATATTGTTTAAATGCTTTTCTTAGACTTGTCATACCTTTACTTAATGGTCCAATATCAATTATTTCAGAGGTATTAGTAATTCTATGACCGGGATAATCAACAAAGCTAGTTGCTAATCCTGTCATACTGGCAGGATTTCTTTTACTGCCAGGATTAAATTCTGTTTTCAATAATCCAATAAGTGGTCCCAAATTTAATTGAGCTAATGTTCCCAAATTTTCATTTAATATTTCACTGAGTCTCATCAGCTATAATCCTTCATTAATTTTAATAGATCACTGTGATCAGAATCAAAAGCTGTTACGTCTGCTATCCTAGACAAATTCATTAATTGTTTGAATGACAAATCAGGATTATTCTCTTTATACCAATTTGCAATAGGTATCCGTGCCCATTCTGGGATTTTTCCAAAATCCATATGTTTATCCGATTCATCAGCAAAAGCGCCTGAGCTCAGATGAATTTGAAATCTAGATTTTGTATCTTTATCATAAATGATAAACAATTTATCACTTTTGCTATATGAAGCAAATAAATTACTATTTTTTGCGCTGGTGCACCATCTAGTATTTTGTCCTAAAAAGCAGGAAGATCCCTTTGTAGTAGGTATTTTAATCCAACCTTCTGGACCACGATATACATCAATAATTTCACTTTTATATTTAGCAATTTGTTTTTCGAATTTTTCTTTGTCCGTCTGTTTCCTATTCTTCTTTGTAAACTCTTCAGTTGCTGTATATAAATCCTGAAATGATCTATATTGGTTGATATCTTTTATTTGAAGTCTGTTTTTAAATTTCTCAAAATTAACCAAATCTACTTTTAGTCTAGGGAAATCTTCAGTTCTATTCAATGCAGGATCTTTAAGAGTCATCAACGCAACCCAATTCATCATTGTTCCTTTTGGTGTAGGATCTACCATTGCGACTGCTTTTAAAAACGCATCAAGATCTTTAAATCCGGTGGATGCTGTATATCCACCAGGTGGCGCACTATCCCATTTTTTAGCCAGATTCTTTTTAAGAAATTCTAAACGTTTCTCTTTTTGCGCAGATTCAAATAATGATGGACTATATATTTCATACAATATCATTTTTAATACCAGATAACCTAACAATATCAGCTAAAATTTCTTCACTTACAAATACATCCGAATTAGCCATTCTCTTTGTTCCCTTTTTGGTTCTGACTGTTGTATTACGTGAATCCTGAGAAACAACTTCGCCCTCTTCTTCTTCACCTTTGTCATTTTGAAATCTTGCCATTTTCTTTTTGGGACCACCTACTGTAGTTGAATCATCTCCACCACCATATGCTGCGGCTTGTTGGGCAGCGCCAGGCGCTGCACCTGAGATTTCTAAAATAGATGCAATTTTTGCATCTTTGATAAGACGTATGATATCCTCATTGAGTTGAACTTGGAATACACTCATTTCGTATGTTCCAGGATATTCATAACCTCTGAGGTTGGCAAGTATCTTTTGTAATCCTGATGGTGCCATTTCAGCTAATACTTTTCGTTGATCCATTTCATGTAATCTCTTAAAATCAGGAGAAATTACATATGCCGCTTTAGTCTTAATAAGATAATGCATCTCTTGCGCGACACTTTCAAAAGATAAAATCTTTTGACTGAGGTAGCTATTTAAAATATGTCTGGCCATTACCTCTTCACCCTTATCAGCTGCAATAATAAATCTTAAATAATCATCCATGCTCATATCTAATGCTAACTTTTTAGCTTCTTCTTCTGAAATCTGACCTATATTAGCAATTGCAATTTCAATTTTATTATCGTAATCCTCTAATGCTTCACCTAATGATTCTCTCCAAGGATTTCTAGCAGAGCGCGGATCTTCACCAAATAAACCACCTGGATATTTTTTCAATGGTTCATCCCATTCATCAGTAGTGTCGAGATCTTCATCAGATGACTCATAATCATGAACTGCATCTCCATGTAAACTATCCCACATTTGTTCATGATATGCATTATAGTCTTTGACATGAAGATATTTTTTCGCCGCCGCATCTAAAATATCTATTAATTGAGTATCATCAATATCAGTTCCATAATCATTATTTACCCTATAATCAAATCGTTCTGCAATTCGTCCAATCTTTTCAGCTATCTCATCAAATGGATCACCATCTGGAAAAGAATTTCCAGAAGCCTCTTGTATTAAGTCACTAACACGTCTTAAGAACTCATCATTATTCTTAGCTCTAAATGGTCTTTTCTTTGGAGCTATTTTAATTACCTTCATAACCTCTAGCCAGATATCTTTAAGAAACTCTCTTTTACTTTCCTCACTAGATCTATAGTGAACATTACCTTGCGCATAATTATCAATAGTAGATTTGATATGATCTTTTGTATACCAAATTGGATCTTGACCACTAATCGCGGCGATTACTTTATCAGAAACATCTGTTACCCGCATTTCATAAAACACTTATCTTCTCCTATTCAAACTTTTCAAACGACGACTAGCTGGATTAATACGCTTTGTCTTCTTAGCTTTCCGCGCCATACGCGGTCCTGCCCTTGCTTTTGTCCTTTTAAATTGTGCCCTCTTCTTAAGATCAATAGGTGCAGAGCATTGTCCAGGTTTGGATACAATACGACCTTTTCTCCTACCAGAAGTACAGCGATATTTTTTAACAATTTTATTGCCTTTACGAGCCCAGGCCATTTTAGCCTCAGTGATAGATTCATCAATGACATTGAGTTCACCTTCTGAACTGACATGATAATTTTTCCTAAAGTGGTGTAACCCT
>SDBT01013028.1_pt1 | contig 13338 bp, 33 predicted proteins | sample 2277101 | NCBI WGS metagenome assembly SDBT01 (sample SAMN10404973, study PRJNA504765) | marine sediment metagenome | isolation source: marine sediment core GS10_PC15, 103 cmbsf | place: Arctic Ocean: Southern Knipovich Ridge | collected 2010 | reverse complement strand
ACCGGCTCTACTATGACAATGCCCCATGACTACAGACATCATCTTTTTTTGCATAGTGGTCCAAGCAGGATTAACTCCACTTCTTGCAGTTCCATGAAGATAGCAAACATCATCTATTTCATGCTCATATTCCCACTTCCAATTCGGCGTATCCCAAACTTCACTATAGTTTCGTAAAAATTTTGATGGTATCCCCACTGATTGTGCCAGTCGCATGACTCGTTCATCATGATTGCCAATTGTAATAAAGGCATCAGGAAAAGCAGCATACCATTTTTGCATGTAGTATTTCGTTAATTCAAATTCATCGCATGGCCCAGGGCACATCGGATTAGCAGCATGAAAACTAATGGCATGATTATCAGCGACATCGCCGATAATTACAGTAGTATCACAATCCCAAGCATCACCTATGTCTTGACAAAAACGTATGTATCCCGGATGTACTACAGGATTATGTGGATCGCCGATTCCCAATACCTTTGCCATTTATACCCCCAACTTCTTCTTCAATTCGGCTGTAGTTTCAGCACTAAGTTCAATTGTTTTGCCGTTGATGTTGAGGGTGGCAATGGGAAATGGTTTCAATTCAACTTTTCCAGCATCGAGAATAGTTGTTTCGTCACTATCATAACAAAATGCTGTATAATCTGGTGTTTGACATACAGGATACCGTGGACTAAATGTTCCATATTTATGCGGGATGAGTTTATAGTAATAATCCTGCTTACGGCGAACAGCACAACCAGTCTGTTTTTTATAATGAAATATCATTGCAAAAGTAAAACCATCTTCAGCAATTAACCTGACTTCTCCTGACGTTATCGCTGAATCGTAATTGTATTCCGCCGGTGATTTTGCGTATACTTTAACAGGTACGCCAAATCGCCAATTTATGAAGTGGCCCATATTCATAGTGCAAACTCCTTAATTTTTTGATGTAGTTTTATATGACATTTTTTACACAGCCAGTCAACTTCTAATAGCTCATCATAATCAGCATGATGCCCGTCTGTCTCTGCTGGCAAACCGCACCCTTCACAAAATACAGATCGCTTGAGTTTACCGCCTCGTACTGCATGATTAACAGCATTGTGAGCTTGTGTTTTCTCTGAATTACTATTCCGATATTTTCTGTTAATGCCGACTCTTTCTTCTCTATGTATTTGTCGGTAAGCCTTGTCACACTTTTTACATTGTGATTGCAGCCCATCTTTACAACTGCGGGCTTTAGAAAAATCAGCCACTCCCTTTTCTGTCCTGCATGTACAACAAAGTTTCATATCAACTCTTTCTTATACATAGACTCGATGTAACTTATTGCTTCTTCAACAGTGTGGAATATACAAACTAGCTTATTCGTAGCAATTGCATGATCGTATTCTATTTTACGACCACCTTGTAATTCATCACCATCAGGAACATACACCAATAAACCATCTTGATGGTCAATTATTTTGCAATCAATGTCAAGGATGTTGTCTATTGTAAGTAGCCCCATATCGTAGGCAATTTGTACAAAAGTTTCATTTTCAGCCGGTACATAAAGCTCCAGTTTCGGGAACAGTTCCCTTAAAATATCGGCTACCCTGATGGCTTCAGCACAATTTTTGACTTGAATATCGTGGCTGGCATTTGAGCCAGCATTACCCCTAATTTTATGGGAAAAGTAATACTTCATCTTAATTACCCTCCACTGGAAAAATTTCGTCGTTGCGGAATAATAATTCTTCATCAACGACTAATACTTTATGGTACATAGCATTTTTCCGCAGGTACACCCCAATTCCACGGGCCTTCTTCACTGGTATTGTCATGGATTCACAAGTTACATTGATCCCCAGCTTGATCCTGACTTTATCACCAGCCTTAAATCGAGGTCCGTCAATTTCCAGTGCGTTGTAGTCACTTACTTGATTTTTTAGATACTCGTGAAGATAGCCCATAGTGTTAAAAAGCAACGCACACAGACTGTCTTCGACATCTTCTTTAATTGCCGATTCAACATTTCTGTGATTAGCCCACCAGTCAAAGAAATGCCGGAACGCAGACTTTATATACACGTTCCGCGGTATGCCTTTTTGCCAATTATCTGAATCCCGTAAGTTACCATCGGCTTGCGTTCTATGCTTGTTCATGTATTCAGCGTACCGATTCAAAACTGCCGGACTAAGAAAACCCTCAAAATCGAATTTACCTTCTACTGTGTCTCTGGTTGCTCCAGATTCAAATTCACGCATTTTATACCTCCACATATTCTAAACAGTAACCTACAAGCAGTATTTCACATATCGCACGATAAAATTTATTACTTACGTGAGGTATACCACTACTACTCTTCATTAGCCCTTCATCTACCCAGTTTTCTAAGATAGATAATTCTTCAACATTTAGACTTCGCCGTTTCATAGGTTCGCCATTCACCATGCAATATTGAATATATGGCAACAAACGCAGTTGTCTTACGGTAATTTCATAGCCTAATCGCACTTTTGAAACTCTCAGGACTTCATTCGTTAATATACCACGTGCCATTTTATCTCCCTATCTTACCCCATTTTTTTGCATCGGCTGACCAAAGGTGGTGTTTGTATTTCCTACCGCACCCACACCGGCACTGTTTATTCCTGCCGATTTTTCTATGTTGTCTGACAATAGGTTTACACTTTTCACTTGATACCGTGATTGTATTAAGTAAATCCCTAAGCCATTTTGGTAATAGTTTGTTCTGGTTCAAAATTTTCTCACAATTTGTGAATCCATATAAGGCTGGTACGACAACATCTTCACAGGTCTACTACAAGCAGTACCCTGTTTCTCATTAACTGCTCCGGCAATCTGGCTTATCCTGCTGAGACTTACCTGCAATTCATCTGCTATTTCATCATTGGCCCATCCCGCTCTAAATAGAGCTTTAACATCTGCCTCTTGCTTAGTAAGAAGCGGGAAGAGTTTAGGGCACAGTTTTTTTGCTCGTGAAAGTAGCCGATTGACCGCCTGGGGCGTTATGCTCATACGCTTTGCGGCTTCATTTGTAGATAGGCCCTCAAATTCGCCACTAACTAACCGATATGCTTGTACTTGTTTGTCTGAAAGATTTTTTTTCATAATATTTATTTATCTCTCCGTAATTACGGTCGAATTTAGCCGACAGAAACCTTTTTGCCTGTAAAAATTTTAACCTTCCCTATACCGCATAGTTTAACAAATTCTTTGTATGTCCTGGGTTTTGGGCAAAATTCTTTAGGTATACCATCATTCATGGCAAAATTTAAACTACATGAATAAAGCCTATCAAGATGAAGGGCTTTACAACCCCAACACGATTTTTTCATTCTTTTCATTTATTTCACCCGTTCTTTGTATTTTACATGTTTCGGCAGAACTACTATTCTCTTATTTTCTGGATAATATAATTCTACTCTAATTTGCCCCTTTTTCTTACCCCTTTTCACCGTACAGTAGGATTTTATAGGTCGCCAACAGCTTCTTGTCCATGCCCAATCGAACAGCCGATTTTCCAGCAAAGCAAATGCTCGACGGCAGGCTAAAAATTTGCGGAATTTGACTGACATGATTTTAAGCCTTTACAAATACTATTTTATCAGACGAATAATCAGCCGTAGTTTCAGGATCACCAAACATCGGCATACCATCTGCAAAAACGATCATTTTATTATTCAATTTTCGCTTAAAAAATTCAGGCGGGTAACCAAGAAGCGGGTTAAAGTCATCTATAATTTGAAATTCATCACCGTCAACTAATTCACTGAATTTAATTTCTTTTAATCCATACTTTTTGAGATCAATATTCATAATTTACCTCACTGAAATTATTATACCACTTTCCAATACGACTGTCGCACGGAATGACTTATTCTGATTTGTTACAAAAAACGGTTTACCACTCCAACCCCAAAGACCACTTTGACTAACAGCTAACGCTTTGCCGATGTCCTTCTTTAGTTTTCGTTTCGATTTGTAATTTACGATAATCATGTCAAATTCCTTCTAATCTAAATTCCTCGAGTATAGTATCGGCAGCTTTAATCTGCTGACTTAGTTCACATACTTCACGAAAGGTAGCATTTTAATCTATTGTTGTTAATCTTACATTTTTAATATCGTCAAGCAAATCACCTTCGGACACTTCCCATCGTAATTTGCATTGTTTAACTATTTCGCGTGGTGTATGTTTAGGCATTTTAATTCTCCACAAGATTAAATATATCTTTTGTTAATGACAGCATAACACAGCCTTCATTATAGTCAATTTCTGCCCCTTCGATATCCCATCGAGAATTGCTGATATAGATATTCTTATCCGGATTTCCAGAAGGCTTATATGTCCTAAGATACTGCTGCATATTATCGACTAAATGCCCATCCTTCCACATTCGTTTTTTGATTAAGCCATACCCCTGCGAATTAAGCAGTTTTTTAATGGCATAAAGCAAAGCAGATTCACCTGCGGCATTCATAATGCCGTAATATGCTTTATCACCTTTTTCACGATAAACTAATATGTATGTTTCATGGAATTCAATTTTCATAACTGTTTCCATTCACTTATACAATATATAGTTAACCAATGTCTTGCGATTACGTATCCTGTATGATGTAATCCTTTTAAATCATCATACATTTTATCAGCATGTTGTCTTCCGAAATGATCCAATAGCCATTTTCTTGGTGGATTGTTTCCTATCATATAATATTGCCCCAATTCGTCTATGGCTATAAATTTTGACTTATTCATTTTTCACACCTTTAAAATTTTTCAATTCTCACTGCTTAAATTATACCACGTAAAATCACGAAGTCAAGTCATTTTTTTAAATTTTTTGCAATTTTCTGCAAAATCCTCACCGCTGTTAATTAGTCTAACCATCTCCAAGCAATAATTGATGGGGACTTCACATTCACGTATGTTTCTTACACTTACTTTTTCACTTTTCCAAAATGGACAATAGCTATTATTTCGGCATTCAGTACAACTAATCATAGCGACCTCAAAATTGTATGTTACGAATCGGCCTAATTCGGTCAATTACTGTTTTTTCAGTAATCACAGTATAATAGTCATCGGTTTTGAGCATTTTCCGCATGGTAATTTTCTGTTCAGGAGTTAAATTGTGATACTCAAAAGCCGCGACATTACCCTGTTGCCCGACGCGAAACAAATATCGGCATAGTCCTGCTTCTAAAACTTCAGCTAATTTATAGCCCATATTTTCACAAGTACGTTCATGGTTCGTAGTAGGCATAATTGAACCGTTTGATAAGATGAACCCCCCACTACCGCTTTCGCGGGCATTGCTAAATTTGTAATTTGCTTTAAATTTTTGCTCTATTTTTTCAAGGTTCATAATTTATCTCCATACAAGTTTCAAACAAGTTTCACCAATAACAAGAATACAACCCGTAATGATGCAGCTTATGACAAAGTAAACTAAACTCCATAAAAAAGCCTTGCCCCCCGCTTGCCATAACCTATGAAAAAACCAAATCAACAAAAAAAGTACACAATAAAAAGAATGCGTTTCTGCAAAAAAAAAGTATGAGCCAAGGTGCAATCATATAAAGTATGCCAAAAAAAACTGCCAAATAATTTATACTTCCCGTCTTTCTTTTAGCTTTTTTTTCAACGGCCTCCATCTTAGCTATTGCTTTTTTAAAAATTATTATTTTTGCTTTCGATGCTGGCATAATTACCCTTTAGAAAGTAGTTTCATAAATTTCACGAATCAACTCATCAATCGGATCCGACACTGATAAAGGAATATCAGTACCAAATTCAATTACTTGACCATGTTCATCTTCCAATACAATACGCCATGACTCAATTTTACCATGTTCATTTTCGTCCATCATTTTCTCCTTCAATTTTTATATGGTAAACTAAAATGATTTAGCCAATACTCTGAAAAATAGTCGGTAATTTTCACAGTAGTTTTTGGTTTACAATTCAAAACCGTAGATTTCATCACCGCTATCAATTGGCCAACAGCAGACATTTTTGGCAATATACTCCATCCTTCATATTTGAAAACGCAAGGTGTCCGGCTATAGTGTCCGATTTTTGGTACTAATTTAGCATAGAACGCACTCTTGCGGTCGTAATAACCTACGCAGGTAGTGCAATATATATGAGAAACCGCCAGCATCGCTCTTTTGTAAGACGGATATTTTCCGTATTTCCAAAAGCAAATTTCACATACTGTTTCACCTTGTAGTGCAAGATGTAATTGACATTTTTTACATTGCATTTTATTAGCCCTTCAAAATTGGCTGTCCTTTTTCTGCGACTAACATCGTATGAACCTGCTCACTTGTTATCAAACAGCATTCTTGGTGATTTACTGTATTGATTTCTCGACAGATTGCTTGTATGTCTACCATTGTACCATTGCCAATAATTTCTATTACAAGGCAGCGTTCTTTTTTACTACCATAATGCCCGATACCACTAAACATGGAGAAGAAGCTAAAATACTTTAGTACAATTTCGGCAATATGTCTCGTATGAACATATTCAGTATAAATACGCCATCGTGTTTTTACCATTATCTTACCTTTTTCATGGCAATACTGTAGCCTTTGTCGCCATCGGGTTTGAAAAACAGCCGTTCAAATTCTTCACCACAAATAATACCAACGTAAGAAGAATCTTTGTGTATTTCAATCATGGAGGACCTGTAACGAGGGGTGAATCGATAAGGCCCTTCTTCCTTAATAGTTATTCGTACTTTCCCAGAATAAGGCAGCTTAAAGTGGTCTCTTATACTCGTTGTTACGTATCCCCTATGAACACCACGGTAATGAGCACAATTATAAATCATCTCTATTGTTCTTGTTTTTTTCATTTTTCAATCTCCTCAATAATGACTTCGGTCGCGGGTTATCGTTTCTTTAATACCAATTTTGTGTCCTTCTTGCCTTGCAATTAGTAAGGCTTCAGCGACATCGGTCTCTAATTGTGTTAATTGACTATTAAGTGCTGTCCTTAATGCTAATACTCCTACATCATCATTAAGTGATCGTCGTATTTCTTGAATCTTGTCTGACACTTTCATTTTTTAATTCCCCTTTATTGACATAATTTGTGTTCACGTTTTGAACGTCCAAAAGGTCTACGACGTTTCATTTTTTGTTTTCTAATTCTTTTAATTCTACCCATTTTTCAATCTCCTCGATCCTTTTGGTTTTTTCGATTCCGGCCAATATGCTGCACTACACTTGACCGCCCTTGCGGTTGCCCGGTTGTAGTTTTTTGTTCGGCAAATACCAAAACAAGGCAAACCATTATAAGCACACAATTCTATTAGTTTCATTTTATTCCCTTATTCAGCTTTTACAGCATTAGCATCGGCGGTCCAGTCGTAATCTCTTAAAAAAGCCGTTTCAACAACGCCTCGATTTTTTTGTAAGATACGATGTTTGAAAGCCTCTAAACCATTCCCCATTCCCTGATACAATGTAGACGTCCAAGCTGGCCTATCTGTTGATTCTTTCATTTTTTAATCTCCGATAAATTCAATATCAAGAATAGTCTCTGTAAGATCGGCAATCATCGCATTAAACTCAAACACATCGCAATCATAATCTGATTTGCCGTCAATAACGATGTCAACTAAATCACCATCGTCGATTTCAGCAAATACACGTTTTCCAGATAATGTTGAGCAAGGCCAACTTTTTCCGATTCTATGTGCCCAAGCGTATGTTTCATTTGCGGATATCCAAATCTTTGTTGTATTGCCGATTTTTTTAGTTCTCATTTTTCCCCCTATTCATTTTCAAAGTTTTAAATAATATGAAACATGCCTGAAGTTGACAGGGGTTTTTTGCCTGTTTTTATGTATTCTAACAAATCAACCACGTTAGAATATTTGTCAAAAGCATCCCAATTTTCACGTTCAACAGCCAACTTAACACTTTCGGCGATACGTTGCTGTACTGTTTGAAGCCGCCCCAACACAACCTTTTTCATTTTGCCCCCTTAATCTGTTATATCCCACACGATATTTGTTGCTACACCGTTTTCGACGTTCAACGAAACAACACAAAAACCATAATTATCCGATAGATAATCTGTAACGGCACCGCAATCTCCATTTTCATTATCAGTCATTATTTCTGTTGGTATACTTACTTCTTTTGGTAATCCCATTTTAATCCCCTTTCAATAATTAGGCGAGGCCCTCAATAGGCCCCACCCATATTAGTACTATATGGCCGGAATTTTTCTCCGTCGTACTACAAGGTGAGAAAAATTTTCCCGCCGCACAATGAAAGTATACCATAGGAAATTCAAAAGTCAAATAAAAAATAAAATTTATTTTTCGATGTCTTTAAGCGTATTTTTATCGGGCCACAAGATTTCGTGATCCTCGTGGATCCTGTGAATTATCGGACTCTGACCGTAATCGGCCCATTTGCGTCCGAAAATACTGGCTGTGATTTATTTATGATGCGTGAATTATAGGACCAAGATGCCCGATTTGCATTATTGGACTTGTCTCAAATTTCGTGATCTGGATTCTGTGAGTCCGATAATACGTAACCTGTGATTATTATCGGACTTAAAATGCTGATTCTGATCGCCGATAATAATGTAGCCTGGACATAAAAAAGACCACGCTCCGATAAAAGCGTGGTCTGGTAATTACTGCATTAAAATATGTTCTAGCATTACATCGTGTTTTTCTTGGTAGTCCGATAAAGCCGCTAATACATCAATATGACTTAAATTTTTGCCAGTCAAGTCATATCCGGCTTTTATCAGAATCCCGACTAATGTATCAAAGACTTTTCGGTAGTCTGACATTTTACATTTCCTTTTTAAGAAAAATTAGCATAAAGCCATATAGCACAAAATCGCCATAATAACATAGTCCCATAATTTCCATTGCCGTCCCATAATAGGCCCTTTAACAGACTTTACTTCGATTCCGAATCCAAAAAGGCAATTTATGCCATACTATATGCCCTCTTGATTTTTCACATTTTTTACATCGGTAACCCCAATTAAGCCCATCTTTTATAGGCAATTTGTGCCCCCAATGTAACCAGTTAATCATTTTATATCTACATTTTCGACGCAGCCAGTTAATCATTTTATCGCCTTTTTAATTCAAAAAAAGACAGCGACCGATAAAAGCCGCTGTCCAATGAGATTTGAAATGCTGGTCCGATAACGCCGAAACCTTTTATCCCTCAAAATCAGGGTTGTAAAAATAGGCGTTGCAGGAAACATTGACGATTTGCTCGTCGTAATCTTCGCTCTTGTAGGCAATTTGCTTTTTGGCATTGGCAACGATAACCGTCTTGCCAGTGCTGCTTTCCCGCTCGATAACGGGACAAGTAATGGTCATAATACCATCTTTGACCGTGACGGTAAACGCCTTTCTGCTTGCCTCACTTGCGGCTTTGTGTTCGGGACTCTGGGCACTCTTTGTTGTTGTAGCCATAAGATGACTCCTTTTTGAAAAATCGCTATTTACTTTTAAAATACTCTGATGCAACCGTTTGCACCGTATATAGCATACCACACTACAGGCGAAAGTCAAACGGAAAATAAAAATTTATTCAGTCAATGGCATGCCGACCTTGTCATAAGCCTTTTTATGTCTTTGTGCGTATGTTTGTTTTGACCGATAGTATTTTCGATAAATTCTTCGACGACATTTTTTACACCGATTGGTTAAACCATCAATTTTGCTCTTATCTTTGCTAAAATGCTTAGACGATGGTTCAAACAAAATGCCGCATCGTGTACAACCTTTGTTATTGTCGGCAGTATAAGGACTCTCGATTCTTTTTTTCATTTCGTATCTCCACTATTAAAAATTTATTTACCTCTCCATATATATTGTCGTTATTAGCATATTGAAACCTCAAGCAAACTGAGTCAACTAAAACTCGGTCGTTAACTCAGTGTTGACTCAACATAAGTCGTTGTCAATAAAGTATTTACATCAATTTTCATTTTTAGCTTAAAAATAATGGTGCAGTCATAAATCTTTATAAATAAACGGCTTAAATTCTTATGTTGTTAGAATTGAGTCAATAGTCTTTAAGTAGTACATAGGAAAAATAAATAATAAAACAGTAAATATACCTATACAGAAACCGAATAAAGAGGAAATAAATATATCCTATAGGGCGTAGTGTGAACCTTCTTTTGACTCGATACGGTTGTGTCCTGAATTTAAGCCCTTATTATTAAACGACTTATAGCTGAGTCAACGTTTTTTTGCTGATAACTCAGCACTATAAACCTTTGTCATTGCTGCACTTATATTCAAGTGTTTTCTGTCTACATATTCTACGCTGACTACTGTTGACTCAATATAACCCTTGTTGTAACAACGACTTATGATTTTACCGCCGTTATTGAGCCAAAAACAGCGGTGTTATCGTGGGCTTGTAGTGTCGCGGGTGTTTAAGTTGTTGCACACATGTCGCTTTTCTCATTATTGAGAATATTTCAGGTTCCTGGACTGTCAATCCACACACGCCAAACTGACACTTTGGGCGACATTTGTTATAACCTGCACGAACACCCTGCCGATTCTCAAAACTGAGAATAATCACAAAAATAAAAGATTTTACTTGACTTTACTATTTTATGTAGTATACTTTGGATGTAACACGAAACGAAAGTCTTTTAAAATTGAATAGGAGATCAAAATGGATGATGTTTGTACTGATTGTCCGTACTTAGAGGACGGAGTATGTACGAATCTTGACTGCGAAATATTTGCAGGTGAATATTGAATAGGGGGCAAAAATGTTTACAGCGACTATAATTATCGTACAAGGCGAGCCACAATCGGCGTTTGAAGTGTACGCCGATGAAAGTAAAGAGCAAACAGTCGCTTTTTGTTTTACAGAGGAAGATGCAAAACGGATTGCCGGTTTGTTTAAAAGATTGCGAAAATCAAAAAGGGAATAAAATGAAAGTATCAGACAGAATCAAAGAAATACGTAACGTGCTTGACAGTTCAGGTGTTGACCGAACAGTAGGAGCAATAAGGATTGCTGTTAGTGCGGACTTAATCCAATTAGAGGCCGAAATCGCCGAAGCCCTGCAAGCTGCAAAGCAAGAGGGGTATCTCAATGGCTACAGGGACGGCTACAGTGGCGGTTATGATGACGGGGAATACTACGGCAGCGACAACGCTTACGACCGCTGACAGCACGCACACGAGCCCACACGTCAATCTGGCTGGAGTCTTAACAGGCTTCAGCCTCACTTCTGCCCGCGTATAAACATTATCGGACGTAGGGGGAGGGGTCCGGGTAGTACCCTTGTTATTGGACCTCACGCCTCACGCATTCACCTATCTTGCAACAAACAATTTTCCCCCCTCCTACCATGGCGACAGAAGTTATAGCGATAGCTATAACGACAGATACTACAAGTTCCTGGTTAATTGCTCAGAAACATGGTTTTTATGTTTCCTATGTAGGAAATAAATAATTTTTAGGAAATTTTTTGATTTTGTTGGGGATGAAACGTTTCAGAATGCTAAATTTCGCCGGTATTATGAAGGCGTAGATAATGAAGTCATCTGAAATAGAAATATGTGTTCCTGAATGTGCTTATCGTGAAAAAGTAACTGAACTCCAAGATGAAAACAAACGATTATGCCGAGGTATCCGTCGAATTCTTGAAATCAAAAGATTGTGGAGTTCTGTAGTAGGCCCGAAGTATCAAAAAATGTTGACTGAAGTATTTTCTATAGCGAAACAAATTTTAGAGTAACTTGTTGAGGAGAAAGTAAAATGAAGATCGTTGAAGACGAAATTATTGGGGAACTGCGGTACTTGACTGTGAAATTTGACACGATTGAACTCATGGCTGGCGGCGTTGGGGTAATTTCCCAGGGGACTGTTCGGAGATATTTTGAGAAAAAGAATCCTGATCTTAAAGTTAAGAAATGCGGCGGTCTCAAGTTGGATTATCAAGAAGAAACTGTCGCGATGAGGTTCGGGGTTGTCAAAGAATCAACTACAGTTGAGCCGATTGTGAAAGAAGTGAAACTGTTGAATCCTGAATATAATGAGTTGAAGGAAGAGTATAATAAATTACTTGAAAAATATAATTATCAAATAAGTGGGGTTAGGCAGGCAAAATATGATGAAGCTATGGGCTATTATGAACTTGCAGCACAAGTTGAAGGTTTGAAAGAACAACTTGAACTTGGTGCTACTGTTTATGATGAATTGAAAGCGGAATATGATGAGTTACTGGCCCGAAATGCCGCCCTGGTAGAAGCAGTTTGTAAAGATGCACAGAAGTTTTCCGATTTATTGGTGGAGAATGAAGCATTGAAAAAGCAGAATGTGGCACTTGCTGAATGTGCCGGGATTGATATTTCGCCGGAAGCACCTAATGTTCAAATTGGTATTAAGGATAAGGAGACTGATCTTTCACCAATCGATAAAGAAGCCATTAGAATTGGTGAGGATGCTCTACAAATTCCTCCAATTACTGAAGATTCTGCCGATCTTGCTGATGCTAAAGAGGTTATTGAATCTGCCGATTCTGTACCGCTGTCGGAGGAATCTGAAAATGTCTGAAGACATAGAGGACTATCAAATAACTCCCGATGATCTTGGGTGCATGGGCGAAGCTGAGAATCCTCCTGGACTTGTTGAAGAGACTATCGGGAAAACTAAAACTAAAGCCCCGGCAAGTTTTGAATATATACCTTTTGAAGTGAAGAAACGTGCTCGAAAGTTATATGATGGTTTTAAGACAAAGGATATGAACTTTGAGGATTTCTGTTGTGATCTTTATGCTCTTGAAAGTCCAAGATTGATGCAAGCCGATTTGCATAATATAGTTATGGAGAAGCAGGATCGTAGTAGGCTGGCATTTGCAAATCAACGTAATATCGAAAAGAACATGAATTGATGATACGCCTTACTAAAAAAATCGTGGAAGCGTTCGACGAATTGAGTACCAATGCTGATAAATTTCCTGGCTATTATTTTTACTACGGAAAACCCATGAGCAGATGGCTGTTACTCCAGTTTCGATTTGCTGTGTGGCGTATGAAAACTTTCCGATTATTCAAGAAACCGTTATATTTGCAAGATGACACGGCCAAATCACCGTGAGAAGGATAGTGGGGAGTGTAGCCTGCGGGTTTGCCCCACTCTAAAAATTAACAGGGAAAACCTGATGACCGATTTTTTTTTAAAACTATTTGAAGTTCTTTTCGGCTGGATTCCGAGATTTTCGATAATCCAACCGGATGAAGCTGGCATCAAATTAAGTTGCGGGAAATATATATGTGATCTTGAACCTGGATTGTATTGGTA
>SDBT01013027.1_pt1 | contig 13339 bp, 8 predicted proteins | sample 2277101 | NCBI WGS metagenome assembly SDBT01 (sample SAMN10404973, study PRJNA504765) | marine sediment metagenome | isolation source: marine sediment core GS10_PC15, 103 cmbsf | place: Arctic Ocean: Southern Knipovich Ridge | collected 2010 | reverse complement strand
AGGTCGCTGGTCCTGATCGCGCCGCCCCCGGTGATCTCCATATACCCCTGCTCCACTCTCCACGAAGCGGGTCCTCCGCGTGACGACTGCCAGTGCGAGAGATCGGTCCCGTCGAAGAGCACGATCGCATCAGAGGGGGCCTGCACGATCATGTTCCCCGCACCGGACGGTCCCGGAGCCACGACCGGCGGCAGTGGACGGTCGGGATCATGGATCTTCCAGGCGTTGACACCCCCCTGCTGACCCTGACCGCTGGCGAAGAGAAATGCGCAGGCGATGAGCACCGCCAGCGCACTCCCGCCGAATCTCATAAATCCCTGCATTACGATCTCTCCCGGTTGTTCGTTTGTTGAGGGACTGCTTCCACCTCTGTCAGGAATTATTATACTGCCTGTCGATAGAATTACATGGGTCTCTCTTGACCAGGAGCGCGCCGTGAGACGATTCAACAGGTCTCTTCCTGTTGTCCTCCTCCTCTTCCTGCACCTTCCCATCACCGCCCAGACCGGTGATCCGGGACTCCTGACCGTTGAGCGGATCTTCAACACGTCGGAATTCCGGGGTGAGGGTTTCGGGCCCGCACGCTGGCTGAGTGACGGTTCAGGCTTCACGACCCTTGAGCGATCAACCGCGACACGCGGCGGTAGCAATATCGTACGGATAGATCCAGCGTCGGGCGATCGCGAGGTGGTTGTACCGGCCGCGAGACTGATCCCGCGTGGAGCTTCCCGGCCCCTCCGTATCGATGATTACCGGTGGTCGGAAGATGGTCGCCTGCTCCTGGTCTATACGAATTCCCAACGGGTCTGGCGGCAGAATACCCGGGGGGACTACTGGGTACTCGATCTGACCGACTGGAGCCTGAAGCAGGCCGGCGGTGACGCCGACCCGTCTACCCTTATGTTCGCGAAGTTCTCCCCCGACGCTACCCGGCTGGCCTGGGTCATGAAGAACGACATCTATGTCGAATATCTCAACAGCGGAGAGATTGCACGGCTCACAACCGACGGCTCGGAAAGAATCGTCAACGGCACCTCCGACTGGGTATACGAGGAGGAATTCGGCCTCCGTGACGCTTTCCGCTGGAGCCCGGATGGGAGCAGGATCGCCTACTGGCAGTTCGACACCGATGGTGTCGGCACCTTCTTCATGATCAACAATACCGACTCGATCTACTCCCGGCCGATTCCGCTGCAGTACCCGAAAGCGGGCACGACCAACTCCGCCTGCCGCGTCGGCGTGGTGAGCACCGGGGGCGGCCCCACCGTCTGGATGAACATCGCCGGTGATCCCCGGAACAACTACATCCCCTGGATGGAATGGGCCGCGAATTCCGACGAAGTCGTCATCCAGCACCTCAACCGCCTGCAGAATACCAACCGGGTGATGCTCGGGGATGCGCGCACCGGCGAGGTACGTACGATCCATACCGAACGGGATGACGCCTGGCTTGATGTTGTGACCGATTTTCGCTGGCTGGAGGGTGGCGCCCGGTTCACCTGGGTGAGCGAGCGGAACGGGTGGCGGCACGTCTACCTCATCTCCCGGTCGGGGGATGATATTACCCCGGTCACACAAGGTGATTTCGACTGCATCAGCATCCAGCGGATCGATGAGGAAGGCGGCTGGCTCTACTTCATCGCCTCTCCCGACGATCCGATCCGCCGCTACCTCTATCGTACGCGGCTCTTCGGCATGGGACAGCCTCAGCGACTCAGCCCTGCCGATCAGGTCGGCACCCACTCCTATCAGATCTCACACGATGCCCGATGGGCGTTCCACACCTTCTCCACCTTCGATTCCCCGCCTCGCATCGATCTTGTCCGGCTCCCCTCCCATGATCGGGTGAGGACTCTGGTGGATAACCGCCAGTTGCGCGATCGAGTGGAAGCTCTGGATCGCGGTGAGGTGAAATTCTTCAGCGTCGACAATGGCAGTGGAATACAGCTCGACGGATGGCAGATGAGACCTCCTGATTTCGACAGGGAGAAGGAATACCCGGCGCTCTTCTTCGTCTACGGCGAGCCGGCGGGTACGACGGTGAACGACAGTTGGGGCGGGTCCCGCTATCTCTGGCACCTGATGCTGACACAGAAGGGTTACCTGGTAGTCAGTGTCGACAACCAGGGCACTCCGGCCCCGAAGGGTCGGGAGTGGCGAAAATGTATTTACGGGCAGATCGGGATCCTTGCGTCAGCTGATCAGGCGGGGGCAGTCCGGACCCTCGGAGCCCTCGATTATGTTGACGCTTCGCGTATCGGGATCTGGGGCTGGAGCGGCGGCGGATCGATGAGCCTGAATGCGATCTTCCGTTACCCCTATCTCTACCATACCGCCATGTCGGTGGCACCGGTGCCCGACCAGCGCCTCTACGATACCATCTACCAGGAGCGGTACATGGGACTTCCGAAGGAGAACGTCGACGGATACCGGCTCGGCTCGCCGATCACCTTCGCCGGCCAGCTCGAGGGGAACCTGCTGCTCATCCACGGTACCGGCGATGACAACGTCCACTACCAGGGTTCCGAACGTCTGGTGAATGCCCTGATCGAGGCCAACCGGCAGTTCACCTTCATGCCCTATCCGAACCGCTCGCACGGGATCTATGAGGGAAGGAACACGACCCTTCACCTTTACACCCTCCTTACCCGGTACCTGCTCGAACACCTGCCGCCGGGTCCGAGGCCGGATTGACGGTGGAGAGGTCTGACACGCCATGAGCGCTTCCGGGGCAACGGGACTCATATTCGATATCAAGAAGTTCGCGATCCATGATGGGCCCGGTATACGCACGACCGTGTTCTTCAAGGGGTGCCCGCTGGGGTGCCTCCTCTGTCATAATCCCGAGAGCCAGTCATTCAGGCCCGAGATCTGGCTGCGCGAAGAGAGGTGCACCAGGTGTCTCGACTGCCTGGATGTCTGCGAACAGAACGCGATCACCCTGGGGGATGGAGGCGCGCACATCGATCGCGCGAAGTGTGACCTTGGCGGGGCGTGCGTGCAGATCTGTCCGGTGAACGCCCTGGAGATCGTCGGGCGCACGATGAACGTCGATGAGGTAATGGTCGAGATTGAGAAGGACGAGATATTCTATGATCAGTCGGGAGGAGGAGTGACCTTCTCGGGCGGGGAGCCGCTTGCTCAACCCGAATTCCTCTCAGCGCTCCTCCATTCGTGCCGGCAGCGGGGATTCCACACGACCATCGACACCTCCGGCTACGCGCCCCCGGAGATCTTCCGTGACATAGCGCTGCTCTCAGATCTCTTCCTCTACGACCTGAAGCTGATGGATGATGCGCGGCACCGCGAGTTCACCGGCGTCGGGAACAGGCACATCCTGGAGAACCTGGCCTGGCTCGCGGGAGAGGATATTCCGGTGATCCTTCGCTTCCCGCCGGTACCGGGCATCAATGACGACGATGAGAACATCAGGTCGATTGGGGAATTTCTGCACTCCATCGGCGGGCTCGATCGGGTGGATATTCTCCCCTATCACGTGATCGGTGTCGGAAAATATGCTAGATTGGAGAGGGATTATTCGTTGTCCGATGTAATCCCCCCTTCAGCCGATGAGATCTCGCGGATCGCGGGAGTACTGAGTGAGTACGATCTTGCCGTAACCGTGCGGGGTGAAATACATGGCACTGAGTGAACGGGTAGCACGACTCAGAGAGCAGAGTCTCAACGCAACCGTCACCCTCTCACCCGAGAGAGCGAGGCTCGTTACCGGGTTCTATCGTACCGTGGACCGCTCCCTTCCTGTGCCCCTTCAGCGGGGGCTCGCCTTCCGTCATCTCATGGAGAACAAGAGCATCAGCATCCTCGGGGGTGAATTGATCCTCGGTGAACGAGGTCCTGCTCCGAAGGCGACACCCACCTATCCCGAAGTCTGCTGTCACTCGCTGGAAAATCTTGATGTCCTCGATTCACGGGAGAAGGTCTCCTTCTCCGTGGATGACGAGACCAGGACGCTCTTCAAGGAGGACTTCATTCCCTTCTGGGAGGGCAACACCATCCGCGACCGGATCTTCGCCACCATGACCGATGCATGGAAGGATGCTTACGAGGCTGGCATCTTCACCGAGTTCATGGAACAGCGGGCACCCGGCCATACCGTCCTCGATGACAAGATCTACCGCAAAGGCTTTCTGGACTTCATAGTCGACATTAACCATTCTCTCCATAACATTGATTACGATAACGATACGGGGGCCACACAGAAAGAATATCAGCTGCGAGCCATGGAGATCGCGGCCGACGCGCTGATCCGCTACGCCGACCGACTGGCAGATCTGGCCGGTCAGACCGCCGCGTCCGAGAGCGACCCGGAGCGGAGGGCGGAACTCGAGAAGATCGCCGCGGTCTGCCGCCGGGTTCCGGCCGAAGCACCGCGGGATTTCCACGAAGCGCTTCAGTACTACTGGTTCGTCCATGTTGGCGTGACCACCGAACTCAACACCTGGGACGCCTTCAATCCCGGTCATCTTGATCAGCACCTCTACCCCTTCTATCGCAGGGGAATCGATGAGGGCACACTCACCGAGGATCATGCCCGCGAACTCCTTCAGTGCTTCTGGATCAAGTTCAACAATCAGCCGGCACCTCCGAAGGTGGGGGTGACCGCCGAGGAGAGCAGCACTTACACCGACTTCGCCCAGATAAACACCGGTGGCCTCACCGCAGACGGTGATGACGCCGTGAACGAACTCACCTGGATCATCCTCGATGTTATCGACGAGATGCGGCTCGTTCAGCCCGGTTCCTCGGTCCAGCTCAGCATTCACAATCCCGATCAGTTCCTGAAACGCGCCGCAGCGATAATCCGAAGCGGGGTCGGGCAACCTTCGATCTTCAACGCCGACCTGATCGTCAGGGAGCTCGTGCGGCAGGGCAAGTCGGTCGAGGACGCCCGTCAGGGCGGATCGAGCGGGTGTGTTGAGGTAGGGGCGTTCGGCAAGGAAAACTACAACCTCACCGGCTACTTCAACATGCCGAAGGTCTTCGAGATCACCCTCAACAACGGCGTCGATCCCGGGACGGGGAAGCGGATCGGGAGGAAGACGGGGGATCCCGTGAATTTCACGTCGATCGAAGAACTGGTCGAGGCGTACCGGCAGCAGATCGAACATTTCGTCGACATCAAGATCGCGGGGAACGATGCAATCGAGCGCATCTGGGCCGAACACCTCCCCACCCCCTTCCTCTCCCTCCTCATAGATGACTGCATCAGGAACGGGATGGATTACCATGAGGGAGGAGCCCGCTACAACACCTCATACATCCAGGGGGTCGGCCTCGGGACGCTGACCGACGCGGTGACCGCGGTGAAACATCACGTCTTCGACCGGTGCGATATCCCGTTCCACGAGCTTCTGGAAGCCCTGGCCGGCGATTTCGAGGATCACGAACGCCTGCGGCATCTCCTCATCGAGAAGACTCCGAAATACGGAAACGACGACGACTACGCCGACGATGTGATGAAGGATCTCTTCGAGATCTACTTCGACGCCATCGATGGACGCCCGAACACCAGAGGGGGGTGCTACCACATCAACCTCCTGCCCACGACCTGCCATATCTACTTCGGGTCTGTCTGCGGAGCCAGCGCCGACGGAAGGAAGGCGGGGGCACCTCTCTCCGAGGGTGTTTCACCGGTGCAGGGAGCCGATCGCCTCGGCCCCACCGCGGTCCTGAAATCGGTCGCCAAGATGGACCACGAGCGCACAGGCGGGACCCTGCTCAACCAGAAACTGACACCCCATCTCCTCGAGGGTGAGAACGGTCTCGACCGTTTCGTGGACCTCGTCCGCTCATACTTCCGGATGGACGGACATCACATCCAGTTCAACGTGGTCGACTCTGAAATGCTGAAGCGGGCCCAGGAATATCCCGAGCAGTACCGCGACCTGATCGTTCGTGTCGCCGGTTACAGCGATTATTTCTGCGATCTGGGGAATGTCCTCCAGGATGAGATCATAGCCCGCACCGAACACCAATCCTTTGGCGGCTGACGTCGAATAACCGAATCAGCATACTGAACCACGTCATCGGGCCCGTCATGCGGGGGCCGTCCAGCTCCCACACCGCGGGTGCCTGGCACATCGGCAGGCTCATCCGCTCCCTGCTCGACTCATCGCCGGCGTCCGCGCGATTCACGTTCGATCCCGACGGTTCATATGGCAACGTCTACCGGGAACAGGGCGCGGATCTTGCCTTCATCGCCGGCCTGCTGGGCACCGATATCACCGATCCCCGGTTTCCCTCGATGCATGAACACGCCGCTGAAGAGGGTCTCGAAGTATCCTTTTTACTGGAGCCGATCCCCGGGGTCGAACATCCGAATACCGTCATCATCGATTGCGCCGCACTCGACGGCACAAACGTAACGGCAACCGCTGTATCCACCGGCGGCGGTTCGGTCGAGATCATCCGGCTGGGCGACTGGCCGTTGCAGATAAACGGCCGCTACCACGATGTAGTCGTGGAGGCCGAAGCGGGACTGGTAGTTGACGCTCTCACCCTTCTCTCCCCCGATGACCGTGAGACCGTCGAGATCGAACGGCTCACTCGGGAGGATCTGTCGCTTCTGCACTGCCGGCGTCTCTCCCCGCTCGAGGACGATCTGACAGAGCGGCTCCGCGCGCTCTCCGGAGTACGCGAGGTCTGGACAACAGAACCGATCTTCTTCGTTCAGCGCGGTCTGCCGATCTTTACTGATGCCGCTGGAATGGTGGCGATGGCGATCGATCGGAATATCTCACTGGGAGCGCTCGCGCTCGAATATGAATCGGTGCTCCTCGGTCTGCCCGTTGAAGAGGTACTCGCCGAGTTCATCGCCCGCCTCCGGATCATGGAAGGGTCCGTCATCGAGGGGCTTGAGTCGGATCCGCCCACCATGCAGCTCCTCCGACCTTCGGCGGGCAGGATTCTCAAGGCTGAGGCGGGGGGCAGGCTGGCCGTCGGCGGTGTGCATGCGCGGGTCGCGGCCCGCGCGATGGCCGTCATGCACGTGAACGCGGGTATGGGTGTGGTGTGCGCCGCGCCAACGGCCGGTTCGGCTGGTGTCATCCCCGCCGTAATTTCGACTCTGCGGGAAGAGAGGGGATTATCCGACGAAGCGGCGGCACGGGCCCTGCTGGCAGCCGGCGCGATTGGTATCATCACTGCCGAACGTGCCACCTTCGCGGCGGAAGTTGCCGGCTGTCAGGTTGAGATCGGTGCCGCCGGAGCGATGGCGGCCGCGGCGGTTGTGGAGGTGGCCGGTGGGAGCGCGCGTGAGGCAGCCGATGCCGCGGCCATCTCTTTTCAGAACACCATGGGTTCGGTGTGTGACCTGGTTCAGGGTATGGTCGAGATACCCTGTCATACGAGGAACGCGACGGCCGCTTCGGGAGCGCTCGTCTGCGCGGACCTTGTTCTGGGAGGATATGATAATCCCATACCTCTCGATGAGACCATCGACGCAGTGTACGATACCGGCAGGATGCTGCCCCCCGAACTCCGCTGTACGGCGCTCGGCGGGCTTGCGGCCGCTCCTTCCGCGCGGGAGTTGCAACGTCTGCGCTGAGAGCATCGCTCTGTAATTTCTGTGATGTATCGAGAGCGCCGAAGCATCTGACACATCATCTCCCGGGCCTGGTCCTGACCGCAGACGGAAGACAACGATGTAGACCGGAAGGGATGGATAACAGCAGATGCAGCTAGCGGGTATCGATTGGGCCGTCATGGCCGGTTACGGGCTGATAGTACTTGGTGTCGGTCTCTATTTCGTGAAGCGGGCTGGACGGGGAGTCGACGAGTTCTTCCTCTCCGGTCGGAAGCTCCCCTGGTGGCTTCTCGGCACTTCGATGGTCGCCACGACCTTCTCCACCGACACACCGAACCTCGTCACCGATATCGTTCGCACGGGAGGAGTGAGCGGCAACTGGGTCTGGTGGGCCTATGTGATCACCGGCATGTGCACCGTCTTCTTCTACGCAAAACTGTGGAGGCGGTCGGGAGCCCTGACCGACATGGGTTTCTACGAACTGCGCTATTCCGGTCGACCCGCCGCGTTCCTCAGAGGGTTCAGATCGATCTACCTCGGCGTCTTCTTCAACGTGATGATCATGGCCACGGTGACGATGGCGGCCATCAAGATCTCTGGGGTTCTTCTCGGCGTTGACAAGTTCACCACCGTGATCGTCTGCGCGACCGTCACGGCGATCTACTCAGCCTCATCCGGTCTCTGGGGCGTGGTTGTTACCGACCTCCTTCTCTTCGTCATCGCGATGATCGGATCCGTCGCCGCGGCCATTTTCGCGCTTCAGCAACCGGCGGTGGGAGGATTGAGCGGGCTGATCTCCAACCCCCAGATCGCGGGCAAGCTGAACTTCCTGCCGGATTTCACTGACTGGCATACCCTTCTACCTGTTTTCATTGTGCCGATCGCGGTGCAGTGGTGGAGCACCTGGTACCCGGGAGCCGAACCGGGCGGAGGCGGGTATGTGGCCCAGAGAATGCTCGCGGCCAGAGACGAGAAGGAAGCGATGCTCTCCACACTCTGGTTCAACATCGCCCACTACGCTCTCCGCCCCTGGCCATGGATATTGGTCGCGCTCTGTTCTCTTCTCGTCTACCCGACCCTCGACTCGATACAGGCGGCGTTCCCCAACCTCGATCCCAGCATCATCGGCCACGACCTGGCCTACCCCGCAATGCTCGTCTTCCTGCCCCACGGACTCCTCGGTCTGGTGATTGCCTCACTCGCCGCCGCTTACATGAGTACCATCAGCACCCACCTGAACTGGGGCTCATCCTACATCGTTGACGATTTCTACCGGCGCTTCATCTCGAGTGGCGCCAGCGATCGCCACTACGTGCTGGTCGCGAGAATCTCGACCGTCCTCCTCATCGTCATCGCATCGGTGGTCTCGTTGTGGCTCGAGAACGCCCTGCAGGCGTTCCGCATCCTGCTGCAGATCGGGGCCGGGACCGGTATGATCTTCCTGCTCAGATGGTTCTGGTGGAGGATCAATGCCTGGGGTGAGATCGCCGCGATGGTCATCTCGTTCTTCGTGGCGATTTATTTCGAATTCTTCCATGGCACCCTCGGGTTCGGTGAGATCCACCCATCGACACGACTGGTGATCGGTGTTGCCATCACCACCGTCGGATGGGTCACGGTGATGATGCTCACCCGGCCGGCCAGCCGGGAAACACTTCAGTCGTTCTATGACCATATCCGGCCGCTCGGGCCAGGCTGGAAAAAGGTGGTGGACACGAGCGGTACTCCTGATAGCGCTGAGAGCCTGACCGCATCCTTCCTGGGATGGTTCCTTGGATTGGCGACCGTCTATTCGGCTCTCTTCGGAACCGGTTTCCTCCTCTACGGCAGGATGCTCCCTGCCGTCATCTGTGGCGTGATCCTCGCCGTCTCTGCCCGCTTCCTCCTGAAACTCCTTCCCCGTCTGGGATTCACCGGTGAGGAGAAGAGTGTCGATGTCCTCAAGGCCGAGTGAGGACCGATCGACCCGGAAGGCGGTTATCCTGGCCGCCGGTGCCGGATCACGGATGCGCAGGAGTTGCCCCGACGGGCTCGAAGGTGAGAACCGCGAGGCCGTCCGGGACGGCTTGAAAGGGATGATCCGGTTCCATGGCCGCCCATTTCTCGATTACGCGATCCAGCTCCTGATCGACGCGGAACTCGACGACCTGTGTCTGGTCGTCTCCGGCCACCGGAGCAGTCTCAACGAATACTATGAGGAGATGGCCGGTGCCATGACGGAGTCGCAATTGAGCTTTGCCATTCAGCATGAGCCTCTCGGCACGGCCCACGCCCTGTTGGCCGCCCACGAGTTCACCCGGGGTGAACCGTTCGTGGTGGTGAACTGTGACAACCTCTATCCGGTCGAGACCCTCACGGCTCTGAAGGAGATGGATCCCCCCGCCCTGACCCTCTTCGATCGGGAGGGCCTGCTCCGCGGCAATATCCCTGTTGAACGGATCGCCGACATGTCACTCGTTGAAACGGATGAGCGAGGCTGCATGACGAGGATCATCGAGAAACCGGGTCGGGAGGAATCGGCTACGTTCGAACGGGACGCGCCGATCTCCATGAACTCGTGGCATTTCGGGCCGGAGATCTTCGATGCCTGCCGGGCGATCCCACCCCACCCCGTCAGGAATGAATTCGAGATACCCTCCGCGGCTCTCCACCTGGTCAGTGAAACCGGCTTCTGCCTGAAGACGACGCGGTTCTCCCTGCCGGTGTACGACCTGACGAATTCCCGTGACATCGAACCGGTCGAGGAGGTAACGGGAACCATGCGGATCACGCTCCCGGCGGTCGGACCGTGATCCGGACTGATGATCCCCTCCTTCTGGCCTGCCATGAGACCATCGAGTCTCTCGGTGGTGGACCGGCAGTGGTCGAGGTGTTCGTACCCGGACGGATCGAACTCTTCGGCAAGCACACCGATTACGCCGGCGGGAGCAGCATCGTCGCGGCAACCGACCGTGGTTTCAGGATGACGGCCAGATCGCGTGGCGATACGACAGTCAGGATGATCCCGGCGGAGGATCCCGCATCGAGTGCTTCGTTCATTCCGGGTGAGTCTCCCGAACTGCCCACCGGGCACTGGCTGAACTACCCGGCCACCACAGCACGCAGGATGGCCCTCAATTTCGCCAACGATGTCACCCTCCGGGGTGCCGATATCACCTTCCTGAGCGATCTCCCGCGTGCCGATGGCATGAGCAGCAGCAGCGCCTTCATGGTGGCAACCTTCCTCGTGCTGGCGCATCTCAATCGGCTTGAAGAAACACCCTCATACCGGGCGAACATCTCAACCTGCGAGGATCTTGCTGAATATCTCGGCTGTGTTGAGAACGGCGCTTCGTTCGGTTCTCTGCCTGGCGAATCAGGGGTCGGCACCTTCGGCGGCAGCGAAGACCACACCGCCATGCTCTGTTCCCGGGCCGATTCTGTCAGCGTCTACGGGTACAACCCGATACGCCTGATCGAGCGTATCACCTGGAATGAGACTCTGAGTCTGGTGGTCGCAACCTCGGGTATCACCGCCGAGAAGACAGGAGACGCCCTCAAGGCGTACAACCGCGCTTCCCTGAGAGCGGCAGAGACCGTGGAGGTCTTCCGCGCGTGTACCGGCGAAGCGTTCAGAACCCTCAGGGAATGCGCCGAGTATGCTGAACGGATCGGCCTGAAGGATTCCCTGGCGATGCTGGGGGCCGCCGAGGATGGTGACGGCCGCCTGAAGGACATGCGGCTTTCAACGCGATTTGAACAGTTCTACCATGAGGAGATGGAATACACTCCCGGCGCGGTTGAGGCATTCCGATCGGACGATTTCGAGAGACTCGGGGCGCTATCGGACGCGTCCCACCGGGGCGCGTCCGTTGGACTCGAGAACCAGATCCCCCAGACTGACACACTCCAGCAGCTGGCCCGCGAGCATGGGGCCCTGGCATCCTCGGCCTTCGGCGCCGGTTTCGGAGGAAGCGTGTGGGCCCTGGTACTGACCGGGACAGAGAGGGCCTTCGAACGCGTCTGGTCCGAAGCCTATCGTCAGGCGTTTCCAACCGACGCGGCAAAGAGCACGACCATGATCATGCGTCCCGCCGGCGGAGCCTGGGCGCGAACATACGGAGATTCGAAATGAGATCGATCATTACCGTGACGATCCTGCTGCTGCTCGCACCGGTCGACACCGGTGCGCAGCAGACCGGTGATTTCGAGCGGTGGTTCATCGACGCAACCATGCGCATCGATTATTTCCACACCGGTGATGCTGATGAAGAAACTGTCTCGCTCGATCAGGTCTACGTCCAGGGTTCGTGGGCGGGAAGCCTCACGAACATGGTCGATCCCTTCGATAACGGCAGGTACTTCATCAGGGTCCGTGACGCCGAATCCCGACAGCTGCTTTTCACGAAAGGGTTCAACAGTTACTTCGGGGAGTACCAGACGACCGATCCTGCGGCAGAGGGTATCGCTCGAACCTACCACGAATCGGCCCTGGTCCCCTGCCCGAAGATGCCGATCAGCTTCGCCATCGAGGTACGCCAGCGAGACAACTCATTCAGGGAGATCTTCAGCCAGAGGATCGATCCGGAAGCGGTCGGAGTGATCCGTGAACCGCCGGCCGAACGGGTGCACGTGATCGAAATAATGCACGGGGGCGATCCACACGTGTGCGTGGATATCGCCATCGTCGCCGAAGGATATGCCGGGGATGAGCGCTCGAAGGCGGAGGCCGATCTCAATCGGCTGATCGGGATCATGTTCACCGAGGAGCCGTACCGGTCGAACCGGGAACACTTCAACGTCTACGGCGTGTTCAGGGCGTCGGCCGAAAGTGGTGTGGATGAGCCCACCAACGGCATCTGGCGGCGCACCGCGATCAACTCGGGCTTCAACGCTCTCGGCCTGCCGCGCTACCTGCTGACCGAGGATAACCGAACCCTGCGGGATATCGCCGCGAACGTCCCCTACGACGCGCTCGTAATCCTGGTGAACTCAGAGCGGTACGGCGGAGGCGGCATCTACAACTGGTATGCCATTTCCACGGTCGATAATGATCTGAGCGGGAATGTCTTCCTGCACGAATTCGGTCACTCCTTCGCGGGACTCGCCGACGAGTACTACTCCTCCACCGTCGCGTACAACGAGTTCTATCCGCCGGGGATCGAACCATCCGAACCGAACATCACCGCCCTTCTCGATCCGGCCCGGTTGAAATGGAAACACCTGGTCGCCCCATCCACACCACTGCCCACCCCGTGGGACAAGGCCGAATACGAGGAAATCCCCGCCAGACAGCGAGATCTTCGCCGGGAGGCCGGAGCTGAGACCGAGCGTCTGCGACAGGAGGGCGCCCCGGAGGATGCGATCAGGCATATCGAGGAGGATCTGGCGGCCGCGATGAAAGAGTTGAGTGATCGCAGGGAGGAGATCCTGACCGGTATACCGATGAGTGACCAGGTGGGCGCCTTCGAGGGAGCCGGTTATTCATTCACCGGACTCTATCGTCCCATGCGCGACTGCCTCATGTTCCGCAACACGCCCGGGAAGAGAACGCTCTGCAGAGTCTGTCAGGACGCCGTACTGGGCATGATCCGGTACTATCGCGGACTTCCGCAGAGCGACAACTAGTGCCCTGTCACGCAACAACCGTCGCATTCGAGCGGCGCCGAATCCCGACCTGCTGCGTTCCGCCTCCTCGCCTAGGTACACCGCTCCGTAATTGCGGTGCTGCACCGAGAGCGCCGAGGCGTTCGGCCAGCAAGGCACGAGGAGGAAGGATAGCAGTGGCTATCGTGACGACGAACAACGACGCTG
>SDBT01013026.1_pt1 | contig 13339 bp, 15 predicted proteins | sample 2277101 | NCBI WGS metagenome assembly SDBT01 (sample SAMN10404973, study PRJNA504765) | marine sediment metagenome | isolation source: marine sediment core GS10_PC15, 103 cmbsf | place: Arctic Ocean: Southern Knipovich Ridge | collected 2010 | reverse complement strand
TATCAATACCATCTCTTGCAGATAAAGCGCGCCAAGTGGCCGCCAAGAAACTAAAGGACGTTCAAGAAAAACTTGCTACCATGCAAAAAAATACGGCTGAATTTGGGCAATGTGTTCTGAAAGACACCTGCACATCGCAGCGACAAAAGCAGTTAAGCACTGCACTGAAAATTTCAGCAGCAGCGTTAGCTACACTCATGATAGCGTTGATCGCTGCCGGGAGTGCAGCGGCTCTCGCCCGCAGAAAGAAGGCTCCAACAACTGTCCAACCAATCCAACTATCGCAAAACACGCTCAAATTCTTCGCAGCAGTAACGAATGGTAATATTTTTATCGCCTAAGAAATGCTCAATCAGGGGGTACCCATTGACGAGCGGGATATTCGTGGCTGGAATGCCCTTTCAATAGCTGCATCTCAAGACAATCTTGAGATGGTTAATTTCCTGCTCCAAAAGGGGGCGCCTTCTGTTGTTGCAGAAAGTGTCTGGGAAATAACAACTCCTGAAATTAAAGAAATAATACTCAAATGAAGCTTACAGACGTAGATAATTTAGCAACTTTTTGTCTCAAAACCCTGTGCTGGGGCAGATACATGTGAGACTAAATAGGGTATAATAAAGGCTTCTGTAACTTCAAGAAGCCAATATGCAGATAAAACATCTGCTAACTAAGCGTAACAAGATTTGGGAGAATTGATGAAGCAGAATAAGGAATTTTTAGGTATTCTGTAAAGCAGGTAGAGAAGTGTTTAACCCAAAAAATAGGAGCTCTCATGAAGAGCAATCTGTTGCATTCATTTTTAGTGGCAGCACTCGTTGCATCAATTATCACGCCATCCATTCAGGCGCAAAATAAATTTCGCGTGGAGCAAGCGCTTGATACATTGCAGCGGTATGGCAACCAGTTATCTTCAAAAATAGACAAAGTGGTTCAATGCCTTCGTGGTACGGTGAAATGTAGCAAAGAGGAAATAAAGCAAACCCGCATCATCGCAGGCTCAATAGCAGCAGCACTTGCTACGCTTGTTTTGCTTGGCGCTGGCACTGGCGTTGCAAAAAAGCAGAAATGGTGGCCATTTAAGAAAAAAGCTGATCAAGAACCGACAATTCAAGAACCGCCATCTCAAAAGGAGCAGCCAGCTAAACCAACACCACCTGAGATGACGCGTGCTGAGAAAGGGGTTATTGCCACCCAGGAACTAATAAAGGACTTGGTCGAGGGTAAGATACATTGGGGGGAAGCAGAAAAGCAGCAAAGAAACTTGGAAAGCATGGGTCTTTTTTATCGTTGGACTCAATATACAGATCAGTTTGGAGTTTCTTACAGCCTTGAAGACCTTATTAAGGAAAAAAAAGAATTAAGATAATTTAGCAACTTTTTATCTCAAAACCCTTGATTTTAGGGCTTTATCTTTGATATTGTGAGGATAGAGAGGTAGAAGTATATCTAAAACCAATAACCCTAAAGGAGGGTTCATGAAGAAGTATCTTGCATTAACCACGCTTATCTCACTCAGTATTGGGTCTGCGTATGGATATAACGGCGGCCTTACTGGTCGCGAGAGAATCCGCACTACTGGTATGAGAATGGGCGCTGCTTCGATCAGATCAGCAAAAGCAGTATCCAAGGATATAAGAACTACTGAGAGACAACTGAAGAAGCAAGAAAGTGAGCTTATAAAGAGAGGCTCTACAAGAAAAGCACAACAGCGTAACAGCAAAATCAAACGAAAGCTTTCAAGCTTAAATCAAGAGCTTTCAGCAATTAAGGCTCGTGTTTCTCGTACGTTTAGGAAATAAATATCATTAAACCAAAGTCCCTCAATTAAAAGGGCAAAAAAAGGAAGGATTCTTATGAAGAAAGTACTAACACTTGCATTACTTGCAGGAGCAACATTATCACTCAAAGCAATGGATTTTAGCGGATTTGAAGAAGTGTATACGACACAACTTGCCCCTCTTGAACCAGGGATTGCAAGAGAAGCTAGGCCTATTGCTAAGAGAATTTCACCCGCTATTTCACGTGAAATAGCAAAAATTCCAGCTGATGTGCGTAAAAAAGCAATAAGTCAGGCAACAATGATCGCCACAAAATATGCTCAACTTGCGCAAGCTGCAATACAAAACAACCAGCAACTGGCTAAACGGTTACAGACTGAAATAAACAAGCACAAAAAAGAACTCAATACGCTTAAAACTCAAATACGTAAACTTGGGGTTAATCCAAACGTTCTTGGATTATAAAGCAAAAATTGCCCCGCTTTAGGGCGGGGCTTTGCCTTCAAAAAGGGAGTGTATGATGAAAAACAATTCTGTTACCCTCCTGATTTTGCTCAGCATTATCGGGGGAACATCTCTTATCAAAGGGATGGAGCAAACACGATATGTTCCTACGCGCTATCTTCAAGATCAAGTTGCTTATCATCAAGATAAAATACAAAACCTCAACGATCAGCTGCAACGTGCGCAGGAAATAGGAAACCCGCTTGAAATTCGGCGCATAGAAATAGCGATTAAAAATCAGCAAAAAGCAATGAATTTAAAAACAAAAGAACTAAGGGTGAAACATGGCATTGAGCTGGATATTGACTCAATAGAAATTCCATTTAGAACGTACCCGATCAAATAGGAAAGGAAGTTATGAAGAAAAAAATCACTATTTTATCAATAGTATCACTCCTTGCCTCACCTCTCTTTGCCTGCCAAATAGTGCTTGAAAATAATAGCGGCACTTCAGTTTCCGTTACTGATTTGGTTGCACAAACTCCGGCAGTATTTGTGCAAGATGGCAGCTCAGTTAATGCAAATAAAGATCCAAATACGCATGCACAGCTGCAAATCAGCATTGGTCCAAAAAAGATTTTGGTTAAGCAAATAGCCTGCTCTGAAAGCCGTATAATCCCAATAAAATCAGCAGATCTAGCGGGCGGAATATTAGATAAAGCGTTCTTTGAAATGGAATAGATACTATAAAAAAGGATAATCTATGAAAAAAAGTAATCATAAAAAAATGTTTGTTTTTACCGCAGGTGCATTCGTATTTCTTTTTATTGGAGCCGCATATGGCCAGACATGTGATGAATTATTACGCAATAATTCACTGCAGCTCGCAAAACGAATGGATCCTCGCTTACTACCTGATTCAGCCATATTAATTGATGAACCAGAACCATATATTGGGATGGGTAGGCCCGACAGAAATGCAACGTTTAAAAAACTTGAGCGTGAATTGACTGTTCTTAATCAGCGAGTGGATCAAGCAGTAAAAAACATAGAGCATTTAAAACGACTGCATGATATAAAAATGGTGGCTCAAGCAGTAAAAAATAAAATGATGGCTCAAGCAGTAAAAAATATAGATAATTTAAAACGGCTACGTGATATAAAAATGAAGGAACTCAGCAAATTTAAAAGGGGTACATTCGGCAGAATTTAGATTTGAATTATTTTCCATGGCATTTTTTATATTTCTTATCAGAGCCGCATGGGCATGGATCATTTCTGCCGATTTTATTCCCTTCACGCTGTACTTGCCCTTGCTCCTCTGATTCAACCTCTCCTGAAACGAGATTTAATTCATCAAGCTCTCGTTGGCGCCGCGCTTCAAATAAATGCTCATCAAATCGCTCAATATTCAAGTGAAAAATATGGCGCACAATATCTTTGCGGATCTGATCCATCATATCACGAAACATATCGAATGCTTCTCGTTTATACTCAATCAGCGGCGTTTTTTGGCCCCAGCCACGCAAGCCTATCCCTTCTTTCAAATGATCTAGATTAAGCATGTGCTGCTTCCAGGCTTGATCAATGGTTTCAAGCATGAGCCATTTTTCAGCTTGTTGGATAACTTCTTTATTCTGCTGGTTTCGAAATAGTTCATATTGCAGAAGCAAAAAGTTAATGAGATCTTTTTTGAATATTTCAATATTTTTCGAGCCAATACCAGCTTTATCGAAAGCTTCTTTTGGAAGACCTGTAATGCTGCACAACTCTTCAATCACGGCCCTCACTTGATCAGGCGTTATCGCATGCTTTGCACAATGGGCAAACACTACTTCTTGCACTACTTTAATAATAAAATCTCGTACCAGTTCAAAAATGCGATTTTCACCCTCAAGCACATCACGACGATAGGCATAAATTACCGTGCGCTGTTGATTTAAAACATCATCATATTCAAGCAAATGTTTACGGGTCTCAAAATTGTGTTTTTCAACCTTTTCCTGCGCGCGTTCAATTGTTTTTGAAACGAATTTTGATTCGATGATCTCATCTTCTTTCATGCCAAAGCGCTCCATATTGCGCTTTAAGGAATCCCCTGCAAAAATACGAATAACATCATCTTCTAAAGAGATATAAAATCGGGAATCACCCGGATCGCCCTGACGGCCAGATCGGCCACGAAGCTGGTTATCAATACGTCTACTTTCATGCCGTTCCGTACCTAAAATATAAAGCCCATCAGCGTTCTTTGATTCTGGCGTTAGTTTAATATCGGTACCTCGTCCAGCCATATTGGTCGCAATTGTTATTTGTCCCGCCTCTCCAGCATGAGTAATAATATCTGCTTCGCGGGCATGTTGTTTTGCATTGAGCACCTCATGTGGTATGCCACTCGCTTTCAAAATAGTACTCAAAAGCTCTGAAGTTTCGATTGCAATCGTACCAATCAGTACCGGTTGCCCTTTTTTATGCCGTTCTTTGATATCATCAACAATGGCTTTATATTTCGCATTTTTCGTTAAAAAAATCAGATCTGGTTTATCATCACGAATCATCGGCACATTAGTTGGAATAGAAACAACATCCAATCCATAAATATTGTGAAATTCTTCTGCTTCGGTGGCTGCAGTACCGGTCATGCCAGCGAGTTTTTGATATAAGCGAAAATAATTTTGCAAAGTAATAGCTGCAAGGGTTTGGCTTTCCCGTTCAATTTCAACTCCCTCTTTTGCCTCAAGCGCTTGATGTAATCCATCGCTATAGCGACGCCCTGGCAAAATGCGGCCCGTAAATTCATCAACTATAAGGACTTGTCCATCTTTGACCACATAATCAACATCACATCGAAACAGCGCATGGGCACGTAATGCCTGCTGCACATGGTGCAATAAATTCAGATATTCTGGGTTATAGAGATTTTCAACACCAAATGCATTTTCAATTTTATCAATCCCAACTTCAGTAAGTTGCGCAGAGCGCGCTTTTTCATCCACTTCAAAATCTTCTTCTTTTCGAAGACGGACTACTACCCGATTGGCATCTGCATATAATTTACTACTCTCTTCAGCAGAACCTGAAATAATAAGAGGTGTACGAGCCTCATCAATTAAAATCGAGTCAACTTCATCAACAATTGCATAATAAAGCTCCCGCTGCACAAAATCTTCTGTACGAAATTTCATGTTATCGCGCAAATAATCAAAGCCAAGTTCATTATTGGTGGCATATAAAATATCCGCTTCATACGCTTTTGTACGATCTTCATCACTCATATCATTCTGAAGCGCAGCAACATCCATACCCAAAAAATTATAGATCGGTGCATTCCACTCGGCATCACGGCGTGCTAAATAATCATTTACCGTCACCAGATGAACATTTTTGCCCGTCAATGCATTTAAATAAAGCGGCAAGGCAGCTGTTAATGTTTTACCTTCACCAGTTTTCATTTCAGCAATTTTAGCTTCATGCAACACAATGCCACCCATAAGCTGCACATCAAACAGACGCATATTAACCGTACGTTTGGCCGCTTCACGCACCACGGCGAATGCTTCTGGTAATAAGGAATCAAGCGTTGCCCCTTTATTAAACCGCTCGCGGAACTCATTTGTTTTGGCAGCAAGTTGCTCATCAGAAAGCGCTATCATTTCTGGTTCAAACGCATTAATTTTTTGTACAATTGGCTGCATGCGCCGCAGCTTACGTTCATTTGCCGTACCTATGATTTTGGAAAGTATTTTAGTGATCATATGCATCCTTACAAAGCCAAAGATGAGCATCAACTCCATGAGCCCATTCGACTCAACTATAGCACAAATAGGCAAAACCCTCAAAGAGGAACCTATTTTAAAGCCACGATAGTCATCTGGCGCTTACCTTTAAGCGAATCATCGTTAAGGCTTTTACGATGGGAAAAAAAACGCTTGTCACACATAGTGCAGCTATTATAGTTGAGCTTGATCGCCTGCGGCGCCACTCCTTTATCATAAAGCTGATACGTAACCAACCTTGGTAAATCAAAGTAGAGACCAGTTGCTTGCCGCTGTAGTACTTCATCGCGCCACGAATAATGCTCCAAGTGCTCGCCGAATTCATCACCCACTTGATAACAACAGCGTTTTGCACTCGGCCCGAAGAAAAAAATGCAATCTGCAGAAAGTGTTCCCCATTCATCTCGCATCGCTTCAATCATAGCGCCTGAAATTCCTTTAACAGCCCCACGCCATCCCGCATGAGCAATGCCAATTGCTCGAGATCGCCTATCAAAGCAAATGAGAGGCAAGCAATCGGCTGCAATTATACCAAGCCCCAATGATGACTGTGCGGTGATCAAAAAATCGCCGTCGCAAGAAAAAGGTACAATCTTAGGTGCTGATTGAGAAGTAATAACAAGGCCTTGTGTCTGGTGTATTTGATGAAGGAAATAAAGTTGCTTCAGCTGAAATTGATGCACAACTTCTTTCACCTTTGGAAATGAAAAAATATCTTGCGAAGGTATACATTGCTCCAGGTGCATATTATCTGAAGCATCGCCAAAATAGATGTGAAAAAATGGTTCATCATGAAATATCATAAGTGTATCACTCGATAAAAAATCCCTTCCATGCAGAAGGGATTTTAAATTCACGTCTTTTTATTAATCAAGTTTAAGCTTCATTTTATACTCCTCTTTCGTCTGAACATGCCGAGAGGCTATCGGCTTGCTAACTGTGAGTGCAGCTTGCGCTGGCGGTTGTAAATTAATATTTACGTGTGGCATTGGTCTCGCTAATTGTACTTTGGTTTGCTCTTTTATTGCCCTTATAAATAGAAGCATGCTCATAAATCTGTTGCAATTTAGGACACTTATTCACTCACTGCATTCATTATAATATTTTCGCCAGATGCACGAGCATCGCGAAAATCACCTGCTAATGGCTTAACCCCATAGTTTTTTAACCATCGAATAAGAATTGCTTTATTTATTGGATCTAACTTACGTGCTTGGATAGCAGCACTAATGAGTGTCTTATCGCCCAATATGGCATCTCGAGCTAATCTATATTCCTCTTCTAATTGAGGAATTAAAACACCAAGATACTCAAGCGCGGGTGGGCTTAAATTTTGAATTTTCTCAAAAAATTGCATTGTTAGTTGCGGCAATGGTTCTAGATACGGTTCAAGCGGTGGTGCAGACGGTTCAGGCGGGGTATAGGTTTCTGGAAGTGGATCATACTCCTCTTTCGTCTGAACATGCCGAGAGGCTACCGGCTTGATAACTGTGAATGTAGCTTGCGCTGGCGGTTGTAAATTAATATTTACTTGTGGCGTTGGTTTCGCTAATTGTACTAAGGTTTGCTCTTCTATTGCCCGAGCTTTTTGCCGCTCTGCAGCTGCTTGTTGATACATAGCGCTTACTTTTGCTCGTTCAGCCGCTGCCTGCTGCTCCATCGCATTTGCTTTTGCCCGCTCAGCATCCGCTTTTTCACGTTCTGCATCAATGCGTTGCTGTGCAAGTTGATGTTGCTTTTTTAAGTGAAGTTCATTTGCGTATTCATCAAGGCTTGCAACTGTGCCCAGCAATGAACTTAATTCAACATGCAATGCTTGGACGCTATTGTATAAACCTGCATAAGGTCTTGCAGACTCAATACAATGCACCATCCTATCAACGTTACGTTTCAACGTATCGGCAAATGAAAGGTAGGGATAGGAAGCTCCGCCTCCAATAGCGATAGACATAATGGCTCTCTTTACCAGATCTTTATTATTTACGTCTTGTCGCGCTTGCTGATACTTACGAGCCAAATCGTTTACCGTATTATACGCAGTAAAATAGCTGCCATGCCGATGCCAAAATTTAGCAAGTCTTTCAAGCTCATCTATTAATCTCTTGGTATCACGCATTAAAACATTCATTTCGTGCAATACAGAACTACCTTTATGTGTATCGCGGTGAATTCGCATTTGCAAACGTTCCTTCATACCCTTAAGGCGCCCAATATCATCTTGCACATGCGGCAGCAATTTAATTTCTTCATGCGTCGTTAATAATGCAAGTTCAGGTTCAGTCATTGATTTGGTTAAATGCTTCACATGCAGAAGCTCCATACGCCCATATTTTTGGCAAATCTCCTCATATAAAAGGCGCGCCTTTGCATAAATTTTTTCACTACTTTCTTCATGCATAATCAACCGATATAAAAGAGCAATTCCACCAACAGCGATAACTGGCGTACCAACGATTAATGCCTTAATTGGCCCCGATTGTTTATTCCAGGTATTTTTTAAACTATCCAAGCAACCTGAATCACCCTGTACATATAATGAGGTAGATAAAAATCCAATAAAGAGTGTTGAAATCAGCATTTTTTTCATAACTCATTCCTTGTTTAAAGATCAGTCTCAATAGTTGTCAATAATGGTTAATTATAGCAGATTTTCACTACGCGTACAACGGCAGGAAAAGCCCTCATAAGCCTTTAAAAAAGGGCACTCTATGCTAACTGAAAACAAATAAAACCCTTTTTAAAGGAGGAAACTATGAAAAAATTCTTTTTTCTCGGATTAGCAATGTAATTTATCCCAATTTTACGTTGCCAAAATCATTTAACATTCACTGTGCAATGCAAAATACTCTTGTACCCTCTTAATCCGAGCTTCAGGGCTTGGGTGAGGTCCTAAGATCGTATTATGGTAAAGCCAACTATGTGCTTTATTTACGTTATGAAGAGCCTTAGTCATATAATAGCGCAATTTTAGGTAAAAATAAGTATCAAAATTGAGCCGCGATTTATTCTTTTTTAGAATTTCATTGGTCTTTTTAAGATCATTGTCTCGATCTTGCTGCTTTTTAATCAAACGTTTAAAAAACATAATTAGACCTTTACCATTATCTGTGTACTTATAGGAAAATTCATCGGCCTGCTTTTCATGGCTCTTGCCAAAAATTAATTTCGGGGTAATCGCCGCTAATGGTGGAAAGACAAGCTGTACAAACAGCTGTTTATTCACATGATTGTACTTTATATGCCCAATTTCATGCGCCACAACCGCATTGACTTCGCCTTCGGAGGCCTCTTTTAAAACATCCTGCCCAATGACAATTGCACCAGCGCTCATTAATAACTTTGCAGCAAACGCATTGAAAATTCCCTTCTCGTGTGTGACAAAGACCAAAGGCATTTTAATGTTGTGTTTTGTACACAAACCATGCACATATGAATATAGCTCAGGCATCGTTTTTGATGAAATCAACACATTATCCATAGCAAACATACATAATAATCTCTGCCAGGCTGAGACTTCACTGAAAGTAAGGGCATCTCTCAAAATAGCTTTAACTTCCCCGTTAGCATGCTTATCAAAGATGATGTTATAAACTTCTCCCTCTTTCAATTTTTTAAATTCCTTATAATAGCGATTATGAGCAAAAGTAACTGAATCACCCTGCATCCTCGCATATAATGAGGTAGATAAAAATCCAATAAAGAATGTTGAAATCAGCACTTTTTTCATAACCCATTCCTTGTTTAAAGATCAGTCTCAATAGTTGTCAATAATGGTTAATTATAGCAGATTTTCACTACGCGTGCAACGGCATGAAAAGCCTTCATAAGCCTTTTAAAAAGGGCGTTCTATGCTAACTGAAAACAAATAAAACCCTTTTTAAAGGAGGAAACTATGAAAAAGGCCCTTTCTTTTCTCGGATTAGCAATGAGTCTTTGTTTATTGGCAAGCCAAGAAGGGAACGAAACACAAATTATCATACTGTTCAATGAAGATGAACACTAAAAAAAGGGAAGCCTGGACTTCCCTTTTTTAGTGCGTTTTTAAGACTTGTTATTGTAAGCCGCCCATACGGCATACCGTTGTGGTACACTTTGGGCACTTACCTTTTGCAATCTTGGTGCCTTTTTTAGTTTTTGATTCTTTTGGATTTTTCATCTCAACTTTTTTCTTGCATTTAACACAGTATCCTTTAGTAGCCATGCGATCCTTTCATATAGGTTAGTTATTCGCTATCTTGTTGACGTGCTTGTTGTCGTAAAAATGTTGGCACATCAAGATCATTAATATCTATTTCTTTCGCCAGTCCTTTTGGTTCAAGCGCCTTTTGCTCTGGTACTTGTTTTTCAACCTCTGGTTCAAGTTTTGACGCTGTGCATATTTCAATTTCTTGTGTCTCGAGTTGTTCTTCTTTTTCAGCTTCTTTTAAGATCGGCGTTTCGTCCCGCACCGTAGCTTGTATTTTTATCTCATCTTTTTCTTCAAGTTCATCCTTTGCGCAGCCGGTTGCAATAATTGTAACGATTACTTCTTCTTGTAATGTTTCATCAATTACTGAACCTAAAATAATATTGGCATCCTCATGCACTTGATCATAAATAATTGAGGCTGCCTCGCTTATTTCATGAAGCCCAAGGTTTGTGCCGCCGGTAATATTAAGTAATACGCCATGTGCCCCTTTTATGCTAATATTTTCAAGTAATGGTGAAGAAATAGCATTTTCTGCTGCCTTGCGCGCTCGCTCTGGCCCGGTTGCTTTGCCAGTTCCCATAACTGCCATTCCACGATCTCTCATGATAGTGCGTACATCAGCAAAGTCCACATTAATATGCCCCGGTTTGGTTATGATATCTGAGATACCGCGCACTGATTGACCAAGTACTTCATTAATCATGCCAAATGCATCTACCATTGAAACATTATGATCAACAACATTCAACAATTTTTGATTTGGAATTACAATCAAAGTATCCACTTCCTTACGAAGCTGCGTGAGTGCACGATCAGCAATTTCTGCGCGTCTTTTGCCTTCAAATAAAAATGGCTTGGTTACCACGGCAATTGATAAAATCCCTTTTTCGCGTAGCGCACGTGCAATTACGGGAGCCCCTCCAGATCCAGTGCCACCCCCCATGCCTGCTGCGATAAAGACAATATCTGCATCGCCAATCGCTTCCAGCACTTTATCAAGATCTTCTTCTGCTGCTCGTTCCCCAATTTCTGGATTCGCGCCAGTGCCCAACCCCTTGGTTGATTTGATACCAATTTGAAGTTTCTTATCAGCCTTTGAAAAATCGAGCGCTTGCGCATCAGTGTTGGCTACAATGCATTCAAATCCATCACAGCCAGCAGCGATAATACTATTGACGGTATTGCCACCAGCACCGCCAATGCCAATTACTTTTATAGTGGCAATCGCAACAAATTGTTTTTTTTCCGGCTCAAGTGCAATCATTATTCTTCCCCTTACCGTGTTATTAAAAGAAATCTACCATCCATGCTTTCATACGATAAAACACTCGTTTAATGAGTGGCCCAGACAAATTACTCATCTGATCATCTTTGTGTTTTTTCATTGTATGCAATAACAACCCATAACTGGTAGCATAGATAGGACTTTGAAGAGTTTGTGGTATTGAAAACGGCACTTTTGGATGTCCAATACGCACAGGAATATCAAAAATCGTCTCAGCTAGCTGCTGCATACCAACAAGCAAAGCGCCACCGCCAGTTAACACAAGTCCGGTGGTAATAAATGATTGTAAGTTACGGGATTCTATTTCTCTTTTAATCATTGATAACATTTCATGCGCACGCGGTTCTAAAATTCTGACAAGATCTGAAACATGCACCACCTGCATTTGATCACCTTGTACCATTTCAATTTCAAAAAAATCATCTTTTGATAAAGCTTTATGATGCGCAATTCCATATTCTTTTTTTATTCGCTCCGCATCTTTAAGCGTTGTACAAAGCCCAATAGCAATATCGTTGGTAAAATGATTCCCCGCAATTGAAAGCACATTTGTATGCCGAATGCTGCCGTGTTGATATAACGCTAAATCGGCAGTTCCACCGCCAATATCAAGCATTGCAACGCCAAGTTTACGCTCATCTTCACTCAAAACGGCGAGCGCTGAGGCTAATTGTTCAAGAATAATATCAGTAACTATAACCCCGGCACTCTCGCAACATTTAACCAAATTTTGCACAGAGGCAATTGCACCCATAATAATATGTGCTTGTACTTCCAACCGAATGCCATGCATACCGAGGGGATCAACCACCTTATCACTCCCATCAATCACATAGTATTGTGGCAGAACATGTACTATTTGTTGGCCATCAGGAATGGGCACCGCTTTTGCAGCAGCCAGCACCGCAGCCACATCCTGCTCACGAATCTCGCCTCGTTTTATTGGTACAACGCCCTGAGAGTTTATAGAACGAATATGGCCCCCAGAAATGCCCACTGATACATTTTCAATAGGCATGCCAGCCATTAATTCAGCTTCTTTTATTGCCGTACGAATCGAATAGATTGTTTTGGCAACATCAACAACTACCCCTTTATTTAAACCGTCTGATGGCGCTTTACCTACTCCAATAATTTCGACCGCACGATCATCAAGTTGGTGCGCCATCAATACACATATTTTTGTGGTGCCAACATCGATTGAAGTAATAATATTATTAAATAGTTTTGCCATAACGCCCCCCCTTATCCATTGAAAGAATAATTTGATCATGGAATCTTATATCGGCCATCCATTTTGCTTTTTGTACCCCTTTTTTCTTCGCTTGTTTTTTTAACAGATCATACGATCCATGGAGTAAACCAATTGGGAGCGATAACGCATTGCAACAAAGGGTAAAGGCTGGATCTTTCATATCATGCAGATACCACTCGGATTCATTTGTTATGTAAAATGTATAGTGATCAAATAACTGCTCGTAAACACACCGCTTAATTGCCGCCATTATTTCCGGGCAAACCTGCGTAGGAACCGGTGAACCTACGCTCATTTTATACAGTAGCGCACGTTTATATTCAGCATAGTGACCCGCGTTAATAATGGATTGATTTTCAAGAAGTAATTGATCGATATTAATGCGCACTATTGGCTCATAAGCTTCGATGGTAATGTGAGCAGTGTGATGAGGCAATTGCTGCAGGGTAACTGATTTGACTGATTCAAAATAATAAGAAATTTCATCAACTATGGTTTGTGGGTTATAAACCTCATCAGATTGGGCAAGAGCTACTTGTTTTTTAATTGCCTCACATGCATTAAAAGAAAATTGTGGATCAAAAGCAAAGGTAACATACCGAATTGCACACA
>SDBT01013025.1_pt1 | contig 13340 bp, 15 predicted proteins | sample 2277101 | NCBI WGS metagenome assembly SDBT01 (sample SAMN10404973, study PRJNA504765) | marine sediment metagenome | isolation source: marine sediment core GS10_PC15, 103 cmbsf | place: Arctic Ocean: Southern Knipovich Ridge | collected 2010 | reverse complement strand
TACTCCTGATTACAACCTAAACGATACTTTAAACAAGTTTTTTATAGAAAAGTTAGTAGATTTACATAAAAATCTCCAACCCCTATTTTCTAAATATTTGAAAGAAGAATTTATTTTAAAAACTAAAAAATCAATTAATCAACTTAAAGAGGATATCCAAGATATCATTAAAAGTGGTAATTTTGGTTTAGTTTCTGCAAATTCATCTAAGAAGAAACTTAAAACTATTGGATTCGATCCTCGCCTCTTGATAGTCACAGGAGGGCCCCTATTTTTCGAAGATTACAAAAGAATTAATCAAAACATTTCAGACAACGCTATAATAAGTATAAAAAAGAAATGTGAAAGAATTTTAACCCAAATCGAGAATATAAATTGGAATCATAAAGATTTAATCTTTATATACGATAGCAATAATACTACAGATAAATTGATATTAAAAAGAATTGATGCTCTATCAAAAGTAATAGGTAAAAAAGTTAAAACCTTGGAAATAACATCATGGAATGTTTTAGACAATTTTTAATTAGAGTTAGGTAATTTTTAACTTTCTTAATATTTCCTCTAAATCGTCAATGAAATCTGATAAATGCTCCTGTTTAACATGTGGCATTAGAACTATTCGTATTAAATTGAAATTAATGAATTTCCCAAGAATCCAATTTCTTTTTCTTAACTCCTCTTCTAATTTACTTATATTCTCTCCATTTTCTAAAGTTAAACCTACTATATTCATAAGGGGTTCTGTAGCTAATTTAATCCCATCAATTTCAGTGATACGATTCCGTAAGTAGGATGTATTCTCCATACAATCTTTGATAATACTTTCAAATCCATTGATACCCAAATGTTTGAGTATTGCCCAAAATGCAATTACCGTTCCACCTGGTCTTGTTCCAATAATATGAAAATGTTTTTTATTCTCTCCTGCCAAATAGGGTATTTCAAATCCTATACTATTTAAAATTGAACGATCTCTTAAAAGTAAACCCCCCGTAGGAATAATTCCTAATCCCATTTTATGTGGATCAGCAGTTATAGAATTAACATTTTTTATGGAGAAATCCCATTCAGGAATCTGATAACCTAGTTTTTGTAAGAAAGGTAGGACAAAACCTCCAAATGCAGCGTCAACATGAAAAAAAATATTCTTGTTTTCAATAAATTCTCCAATTTCTTTTATTGGATCGACTAATCCTAATGAGGTTGTTCCCGCAATACCAACTACCCCACATGTATTACTATTGATCAAAGTTTTAAAATGATCAAGATCTAAGCTAAAATCTTTCAGCAATTTAGCTTTTCGAAGCTTAATTCCTAAAAGATCTGCCCCCTTATCAAAAGAAGCATGTGCAGAAACAGGAACTACAAATTCAGGATCTTTAATATCCATTCTTAATTTTTTAGATATTCGCATAGCAATGATATTAGATTCTGAACCACCGGATGTAAACGTTCCAGTTATATTATCCTTGCTTCCAAAAAGTTCACCTAACTCATTTAATAATTCCCTTTCTAAATCATAAGTTCCTTGAAATAATCCTGGATCTCCTAAATTTTTGTTCATATATTTGATATATACTTCTTTTCCAAAATCTAGAGGAGTTGTGCACATAGATCCTAAAATAAATCCTTGTTCATACGAATAATCTTTAGAAAGCTTTATTTCTAAGAGTTTCAGAATTTCACGTTTATCTATTCCTTTTTCTAACATCTTTAAATTTTAAATATCGAATCTAAATATTTCATAAATATAATTGTGTAAGCAATTAAAATATTACAATCCTTTAAGGTACTAGTGCTTATGTTGGGTAAATCTAATTTGAATGATTATATTCTTATAGTTCCTTCAATTTCTAAATCTCTTAGCATCTCTTTTAGAATATTTTTCTAAAACTTCACAAAATTTCTTACTTAAATCAATTTTATAGTAATTAGCTAAACATATAATTGAAAAAAATAGATCTCCTAATTCCTCTCCCACATTTGAATTCCTATTTCCCTTTTTAGGTTTGAATCCTTCAAGATGATTTATTTCTCTAGCTAATTCACCAACTTCTTCCGTAACAGCAGAAAGCATTGCTAATGGTGACCAATAGCCTCCATGATTTAAAATCCACTCTTCAACTTTATTTTGAATCTCTTTAAGAGAATTTTCCTCTCTCATAATAATAATGGTCTTCCACAATATTTAATTATCAACTTAATAAATTGAGTAATTAACAATTCAAATAGTTATATCATAAAATAGTTTTATGCTCAGATTAATTAAATAAATTGTTTATATTACAATATCCTACTACATTATCTCTTAAATAAATTTCGAACGATAATTCTAAAGATTTATAAGGACTTAGAATATCTAAAAGAAGATCATGGGTAGGAGTTCGAAATTTATCTTTACACTCAATACCAACTCCATCGGAATATTGATATTGTTGTAGAGTATAAGTACCTTTAAAATTATTTTTTCTAAGAAAATTGATAATTTCTCCTATATCTTCTGGAGTAAATAGATTTTCTATATAAGTAGTTCGAATTTCAAATTCAATTTTCATACTCTGATTTAGTATATTATAAGTTCCTATAATTAATTCTGAATTTATTCTTAACCCTATAACTCTCTCAAAATTGTTACTTTTTAAGGGTGCCTTTATGTCTAATGCGACTCTATTAATATAAGGAATTAAGAATTTCACTACTTCAGGATTTGATCCATTTGTATCTAAACTAACAAACTTCCCGATTTGTGAAAGGTTTTTACATAATTCTAATATATCTTCCTGAAGAGTGGGTTCTCCTCCCGAAATACTTACACATTCTACTAATATATTATTTTTAACTAGTTCAATTAAATGGTCAATTGAATAATCTTTACCAGCACCAGAGTACAATAAATATTTGTTATGACAAAAATCACATTTGAAATTACAACCAGCAGTGAAAATTACCATAGAAATTCTATGAGGGATATCTTTTGTCGAGATATCTATTATTCCTCCAACTAGCATTATTAAAACTATAAAAAATTATTATGATAATAAATTTTCTCTTTTACGAGCTTCCCATTCAGCTCTTTTCCCGGGATTATATCTATTTACTTCACTATAATATCCCGTAATACGGGAATAGACTTTAACGTCAAGAGATCCGCATTGTGGACACTCAAAACTTCCTCCTCGAAACATTTTTCGACATTGTGGACAATATGTAAAGTCTGGTGTATATGCGAAATAAGCCGTATTAGTATTAAGACAGATGTTTTTAGTGAGCTCCCATAAGCCATGAATATCAGGTTTCTGCTCTCCAAGGAAAATATGAGTTATGACCCCTCCACTTACAATAGGATGATAATCAGCTTGTAGTTGGATTCTTTTTGATAATGGAATGTCAGCATCGTAGCGAATATGATCTGAATTTGTATAGTAGGCAGAATCACCAGAAGACTGAGGAATTGCTTTTTTAGGAAAATGTTTTAAGTCTAATTTAGCCAAACGGTTAGATGTCGATTCGGAAGGCTGTTCCCATAAGGAATAAAACTTTCCATCTCTATCTGTCATTGTATTACATTTAGCAACCATATAGCTTAGAATCCTTTTCCCTAAATCATAAGCATGATCACTTTCATGCAACTCATCACCAGATAAACTTTTTACAGCCTCGTTTAAACCAGTAAATCCTATAGATAAATTCTGGTCTTCAATATTAAAAATCGGTTTTCCTTTAATTGTTCCACTACATAAAGGTAAATGACCTGATTTTAGTCTTTTTTCCATTAAATTCCATTTTTTTTGTAAAATTCTTGCACAAAGTTCCATCTTTTCGTCTATAAGTCAAAATAATCGTCCTCACTTTTGGATATATAAGCATATCTTGGTAAATTTAAGCTTACGCTTTGAAGGGACCCAACTGTTACATAATTTTCCCACACATTAGCATTTTTTCTTTTTTCGGGATCTTGTATACATCTACTAATAATTTCATTCCCACTTAAAAATTTTCTACAACATTGGCTATGTATTTCATCAGGCATCCACTCTGGACACATATTGAGAAAGTAAGGAGTCCCCATTTTTACAGCTTCTTCCATAATTTTTAAATATGATGGCTCAAATTCTTCTAGCCATTTCTTTTTAATCTTTACTTCATGTTTGGGAAAAGCAAATAACTTTCCATGAGCGTCACCTTGAATATAAACATCTGTTAGTGCATCAAACAATTGTAAGCATTCTCTCTTATAATTTCCATATTTCCCATAAATTTTTCCGTGTGGACCAACTGCAGGGATATTAAGTAATCCATCAGGAATAGTTGGAGTGCATGAAATTGATGTGAAAGGTACTTGACCTCCTCTTGCAGCAAATATCTGATTTGTTTCAAAAATTAAACATTGCATACTTTGTTCTATTTCTCGCTGAGATAATCCTTTTGCGTATGGTGCTAAAAAAGTAGTAATGTAATCATATCCTTGTCCTCCGCTAAATTCTCCCTGTATTATTCCAAGCCATTTAGCCAGATGTGTAACTGCTACTCGAAGGCTTCCTGCTGGCCCAGATTTGCTACAATGTGCCCAACTATCTACTGGAGGTAACCCATTTTCAAGGATCATTCTAGGATCCCATTCTTGACAATTATGAATTAAAATATTATTTGCATAAAATGTGTGTTGAGTCCAATTTCCATTTCCTTCAAGAGTGAAATCATATAAATATCTATGTGTTGGTTTAGTTTTTACGATTTTCTTGACTCTATCATATGGATCTCTTTTAGAATATTGAGAAGAATGTGTATTAAGAAATCTTAATAACTTTTTTTGTTTATTAGGCTGTAGAAACTCTACTAATTTAGAAAATTTAAATAAATTATCTCCGCCATAGATTTTTAATCTGTATTTTATACCTTCTCCTTTGTATCCATCTATATTATATTCATAATGTTCTTTTTTAAGATAATATTGGATATTATGAGTTGAGAATATAAAACTCAAATAGTCTACTAAGGATTTAGATTTTGAAGTATATGTTATTTCACAATCAGATTTTTCCGGTCTATAGATAATATGACCATCACCACTATAAAGAGTAGATAATAAAGATTTAAGTTTTTTATCTGATATATTATAAAAAATATTACTAAGTTGTTTATTATCACTGTAAGGTTTAATCCCAAATATGTATCTAAATAATAAATAAATAATTTTACCCCCAAAGTATATCTGTGGTACCTTATCTTCAACAATGTTATAAGTTATGTAAGTATTAAAGCTTGATTTTATAGTTTTTTCCATATCTCTAAATATTAAAGGATCATTGCTTGTTAATACCAAATTGTAATTTTTTTTCTCTTGAATATTATAATTCCCTTCTGCTAGGAAGTATCCAATTAAGTTTAAGAGGGGCTCATCAAGTTTAATAATTGATGGTATTGAGAGAGGAGAACCAACTACTCCTATTTCTAATTTCGAGATATCAATATCATATGTGTTAATAATTTTAACAGCCTCTCGAATTGGGACACTTCCTCGTTCCCAACTTCTTGTATAATTAATGACTTCAGCTTTACAGAATACATCATCCCAATTCATTGAATTTTTATGTTTCTCTGAAATTAATTGACTTCTGAAGTTTTTGACATAAATGCTATTTAACAATTCAGAAGGACATTTGTTAATTAATTCATCTATCAGATTGATTTCAAAGATATCTCCTCGTATGACTCTATTGTTTAGGATCATTAGCTTATCATCTATTTTTAATTCCTCAGTTAAGATCTCTTTTGGAATTGAGTTATTGAAGATCATAAGCTTATGGTCTTTACTAAGTAGAATTTCCTTTCCTCTTTTAGTTATAATCTTATAGATATATTTGTCTGCTGGTCTTCTTGATATATATTTTAATTTTCTTAATCCACTTGGTGTAATTAGTGAAAAACCTTTATTAAAGATATTTACGTAATCCTGTTTTTTATCAAAATACTTATTAAAATCCCGAGCCTTTATTATTTTCAAAATATTCTTACAAAATACAGGTATTTTAGTATTACCATCAATACAGAATGGCCTTAAATCAAAATATCTTAACATATGAATATGGATATCTCCGAATAAATGGGCTTGTGATTCTTCTGAATCTAATAATCTTAAAAGAGCATACTCATCTGATATCCTATTGGCTGCCCAATGATGAATACTTTCTGGATTCATATCTTGGTTTGCATTTTCTTTTACACCATATTCTAAGATGGCTTCATAATCCATTAAGGGCATTCCGATTCTAGTATAAAGTTTACGTTCGTCTTCATAATGTTGTTCTGATAATACAGAACATACAATTTCTCTGATGTGAGGTCCTGAAAGAAATTTCATTCCAGAGGAAATAATACGTCGTGTTACTATTTCTGTAATATCATTCGCTGCCTTTTGATTAAGTCCAGTTTCTCTAATGATACTGTGTTCTATCTTAATAGGATCAAATTTAGCCATGTCTCCTTCTGTTCTGAAAACTCTTGGTAGTAAATCTTTGAGATACTTGTTTCTCAGCCTTTCAATATCATTTTCTTCTATAATTTCTGTATCTGGTATTAACACCATTGCAAACCATTTTTTAATTAATTTTGATTATTTTATTAAATCTATATAATCCCCTTGACAGTCAAGATAATTTTGTCGGAAGCCTCAACCTGTCAGTCTGTTTATTACCTTTAAAATTTTGGGATTGTGATTAATTATATTATATTTTTCTTTTTTAGATATAAATATTTATTCGTTTATTATTTTTAAAATCATTATATTAATATTCTAATTACTCACTTAAACCTATCTTACTTAAAATCTTACAGTTTAATTCTTATATCTGTTTAAAGAGTATACAAATTTTCTAATTTCTCTCTAAACAGAAATTTGTCGCCTTTTTTGTTTTAGCTTTATTGATATTTAATCTAAAATTTTTAAACAAATATACCACGAATATATTTAAATAAAAAATCTTCACACATTTATTTGGAAAATATTATGGCAAGAAAAGGACCAATAAATAAAGATAATATTGAAGCTGTTAAACAGTTAGAAGGAATCTATCGTAAAACTTTATCATTTAACAGTAGCGTAATGTTATGTCAATTTATTTTAAAAAAAAACGCTGAAATACCTATGCACGATCATGAAGCGCATCAAATTGGATATGTCATAAAAGGCAAAATTAAATTTCATACTGAAGGCAGAGATGAATTCATTGCTCAAAAAGGAGATAGCTATGTTTTTGATTCACTAGAGAAACACGGAGCAACAGTTTTAAAAGACGCTGAAGTAATAGAAGTTTTTAATCCATCAAGAGAAGAATATAAATAAATTTTTATTCCCACTAATACTTAATTAGAAAATAGTGAAAAACGGCGAGTAATTACCACTGATACACCGCAACAGAAAAAATAGCGAACATACATAATAAAAATTCAGCTATTATCCAATCAAAAAATATTTCTCTTTTCTTATCTCTATTTTTTCTAATTTTTGTTGACAACGCAAAACTGAATGCTGCGGACGTGCCATTAAATAAAATGTAAGAAAATAGCATCTGGTCAATATCTACTTCTATAGTCTCTAACAGTGCGTCAAAAATTCCCCAATACCCTAGAAAAACAGATAGAGCAATAAGAAAGAACCAACCAGAATATTGTATGGCTTTTTCAAATATTATCTCTTCTTTTGAGATCGTGGTTGTAGATCTGTCTATAGGTTTTTTTTTTCTTATCTTTGACATCGTATATTATGTTAATTTATTTATCATTCTTAATTTTTACTTTTTGTCTCAATTCTAGTTCTAAATGACATTTGTTTTAAACCACATCATTTTTTTTTCACATCTTTTTTATTAAAATTTAATTTAGGGTAAGTGTATAATGAGTTGTTGAACGTGCTAAAAGACAATTCATATCCTTATGATCAAGAGGGGGAGCTAAGTGACCCGCCACAGGAACATAACAATTTTTCTTATTATCTTCATATTAAATTAAACAATCAAGGGCGATTTTTAAAAAATAAAATCGCTTTTGCTATATCCCCATCACAATCTTTTAAGACCGCTTCAGCTTCCTTAGGATCTACATTACCTTGCGCAGCGACTAGCATTATATCGTTTTCTGTAATTGTAGGTTTCGCTTCTACTTCTTCTATTTGTTCGTTCTCTTCCATTTCTTCCTTTTCATCAATAAGAACATCTCCAGTAGGGTATTCTTCTGCTTCTCCAATAACTTGATATATTTCTTGCCCCATTTGTTTCATTAACATAACTTCAGGCTGTTCAATAACCAAAGTCTTTTCTGGTCCTTCTATAATTACTTTAGTTGCCTCAATCTGGTCCATATCTATACCTTGTGTTTTCATTTTTCGACGCATTTCCCTTGATCCAAATTGCTGTTGCCATTCTCTCTTTTTAACTGCTGTTGGACGTTTAGGTCTACTTTTCTCTTTCTTTTGCATTTCTTTGGGTAATTTCATACTTTTTTCACTTCTTTAAATCAATATTCTATATTTATATAAGAAATTGAGATTTTTAATTTTTCGATTTGTTTACTCCTTTTCTAACCATTACTGCTATCCCGGATTTAAATGATTGTATTAAATCAACCGGTAATTTTAATCTTCCAATAGCTAATAAATCATCTTCTTGATTAACAACAATCACTTCATCTAATGGTCTTAAATTACTATCAACTTCAACTACATGTTTGCAAAAAACATTACGCCCTTTTTTAATAAATTCTGAAATATCCGTCAATACAGTGATTCTCAACCTTGGAGCAAGAATATTCTTAATTATTTTTCTGGCAGAAAAAAAACTTAAGGTAAAAAATCCATTAGTTGGTCTTAAAGTTAATAATAGATTGTTATTATAATAGACGTATCTGATTTTTTTAGTATTTTTTGACCTTTCAATAGTTAAGGTTTCTTCCTTGTTAAATAAGATATCTGTTATATCATTTCCAAACTGGTAATCTGAAATTGCTTTGATCTTTCTTAAAGCTAGTAGAGAGGGACTTTTCATTTTATAAATGAGGGTTCTATAATTTCCTAATTATAATTTAGGAATGATATATTAAAAAATTATAGTATAAAATAAGAAATAGAATTTAAGAGTAAAGTTTTGAATCAATTTGTTTTTCCTTATAGTTTTTCAATACTTTATTTGTGGCATCAAGAAAATCTTCTTGAATTATTGAATCAGCTTCCTTTCTGATAGCAAACATTCCTGCTTCGGTAGCAATTGCCTTAATATCCGCACCTGTTGCCCCTTCAGTTAAAGTTACTAACTTTTTGATATTTATGGTTTCATTAATTTTTAGGTTTTTAATGTGGATTTTAAATATTGCTTCTCTACTAATTTCATTAGGTATGGGGAATTCAATCATTCTATCAAACCTACCAGGTCTCAATAAAGCGGGATCTAAAATATCTATTCTATTAGTTGCTCCAATAATCTTCACATCACCGCGCTCTTCAAATCCATCTAATTCGCTTAAAAGCTGCATTAACGTTCTCTGAACTTCTCTATCACCAGATGTCGCTATTTGTAGTCTTTGAGAACCGATTGCATCTAATTCATCAATGAATACGATTGTAGGTGCTTTTTGCTTAGCCAAATTAAAAATTTCTCTTACTAATCGAGCACCTTCCCCTATGAATTTTTGAACTAACTCAGAACCAATAATTCTTATAAATGTGGCCTCAGTCTCATGAGCGACAGCTTTAGCTAATAGAGTTTTACCCGTTCCGGGAGGACCATAAAGGAGAACTCCTTTAGGAGGATCAATTCCAATATTTTTGAACAACTCAGGTTTTTTTAGAGGTAATTCAACAGTTTCTCTGCATTCCTGTATTTGTTCTTCAAGGCCTCCAATATCATTATATGATATATCTGGAACTGAGTCAATTACTTCCATTCCTTTTACAAATGGATCCAATTTTGTTGGTAATATCTCCATTATTGCAAAAGTCCTCTGATTTAAGGCAACTCTCAATCCAGAACTTAATTTTTAATTTTTTAACTTTCTAATAGCATTTACTACAAAACTAGTACCAGTTGAGCTTTTCACAATTGCCCTTCCTTTATTATCATCTAAAATATCAATGATTGTTGCAGAGACTAATGGAGGTTCCCTTAACCTATCTATTTCATTTCTAAGACTATGCAGTTCTTGTTCTAATCTTAATCTTTCTGCATCCAATAACTGTTTCTCAGTTTCTAAATTGCGAAGCCTTTTTTCAAGATGTCGGGTATATGTTATTAGGTACTCTCCATCTTTGGTTTCTTTTTCTTTTTTCCTATCTTTTGTTGTTGTCAAAAAGCGTTTACCCTTCCTATACTTATTTTTTTACGCTAAAATTATTAAGAATACTATAATATATTTTAATTATAAACTTTCAATCATATAAATTTAAGTTTATAACTTTATATAAGGAAAATGTGAATTTTTTAAAAATCTATGCATTATTAATTATAAAACTTCATTACTAATATAAAATATAAGAGTAGTGTTTCTCTGAATTATAATACAATGCACTCTTTGTTTATTTAATAGCTATTAGGTGTTTTTATGCAGAAAAAAAAAAAAACCCAAATGGATAATGTATGTCCTATATGTGAGGGAATAATTTGGGGTAAAGGACAAAAGGTCTTAATTGAGGGTGCTAAAATAACTGTTTGCGATAGCTGTGTTCAGTATGGTAAAAAGATAATAACTAAAACTGAATCCCTTAATATAAAAAAAAAATATCCTATCAAAAAAAGAACTCTTGGAACTAGCAAAGTATATAATAAAGCAAATTATTCGGAATCAACAACAGAAATTGTTCCCGATTATGCTAAAAAGATTAGAGACATAAGAACATTTAACCATTTGAATCAAGATCAATTTGCTCAAAAATTAAATGAAAAACCATCATTAATTCGAAGAATTGAATCTGGAAAAGCTGAACCAACAGAGAAATTAGCAAAAAAAATTGAAAGCGTTTATAATATTAAATTACTGAAAAAAGCAGAAGATTATATTGTAAGCACAAAGGATTATATGAAAAAGCAAAAAAAATCTTCTCTTGGTGATATAGCTATTATTAAGAAAAAAAACACACGCTAACCTTTCGCTAAATCAATAATTTTTGTTTTATCACTAAGGACTATTTTTTCTTTTAAAAGATTGATAATATTTTGATTATCTTGAGCTTCTAAAGGACTTCCACAATCTGGACACCTAAAGTTTAATTCAAAAGCCTCATCAAACTTGTATTTAACATTAATTTTATTACAATTCTTACAGAGAAAAAAGTAATTTTTTTCTTCAAATTGGAGTCTATCTCTAAGTTTTCTTTGAACCAACTTCTTTTTTCCTAATAAAATTTCCTCTAAAAAGTCAAATTCATGCCACCAGTAATAAATAAACCATCCGGTGCTTTTATCGCGTATCCGTCTAAATTGTGCTAATTTTTCACTATATAATTTGTAAAGGGTTTTTCTAACTGTATTTAGTTTTAAAATTTCCTCAATATCGGGTTCATAATCTATGCCTGTTCCTTCAATTCTTTCTTTTATATTTTCCGTTATATCTTCATCAGTTATATCTTCATTTTCGGAAAGTAAAAGTTCTGTCCCTACTTCTATTGCTACATCTCCACCTATAATATACAAAAACGATTTTAATAAAGGATTCATATCCAATTGAATTCTCTTCTCCTTGTATCTTTCTCTTTAGTATTGATCATTTAAAACATAATTTATATATGAAACTTTGAAACTTAATGATTTAAGATTTTTAGACAACAATATTATATTGTTTTTCAATGATTTCTCCATCAACATCAATAGATCTATACATTTTTCCTTTTCTTATAGATAAAAGTCTCAATAGCATAGAATTTTTAACATTTTTTGGGAGTTCAATCTCTGTAATTTTATAGTTATTTGTAATTATTATATTTTTCCATGTAGTGGGAAGATCTGATTTAAAATCTTCCAATGCGAGATTAAGTATTAAATTAATATTACTTTCTGAATTGTTTATTACTCCATTACAAAATTGAATTCTTTTGCTTATGTCATCATCTTCTACTTTTTTTTTAGATGGTTGTGGAATTCTCTTTTTAGTAGTGATTTTACATGTTGCATTTAAGTTAAAAGATAACAAAAAATAAGAATTTTCTCTAAAAGTATATATAATTTTAAGTAAAGTATGATTATCTGCAATATCTGTTATATCAGCTTTATAATTCTTAGTCTTACCAGTAGACTTCTTTAAATCCCAATCAAATCCTAAATTATTAATAGTTTCACTTATTTCAGAGCCTGTTATTAAATTAGCTGTAAATTCAATTTTTTCTTCTTCTGGAACACTAGTTACAACAATTTCTTGAATAAGATCCTCATATTCATGAGAACCCTTAAGATTAATTCGAGACTTTGATTTATTGATTTTTAATGCAGGACCAATAAAATCTCCCTTGGAATATCTATAATAATGACGATGAATATCCATATGATTTTTTGCAGGATCCTCCAAGATAGGTGACTGAATTAATTTTTTTATAAAATGAGTCATTTTTGTTACAGAGTATGTGTAATTTTAGAAATTTATGTTAAATGATTTGTATTAAATAAACTAGCATCTCTTTAAAATTCTATTCATTGATAAACTTAATTAAAAATAAAATATTTATTGCTTAAATATGCTATTAAATGCAAGTTTAATCGGTAGATTCTTTCCCATAATTTTATTTATGATTAAAATAATATCCGTGAACCAATACAAATGGCCATGGGAGGAGAAACCTATTGAAGAATTCTTTGAAGGCCCTTCTCTCACTTTATGGATTCTATCTTGGGTTTTCATATCAATCGGATTAGTCGCTTTAACTGTATTAATTGTTTATACAAAATACGGACGAGAGATTTCAATCAGATTATCAATTATTACCATTGTGGTGTCTTCAATATTTTTTGGATTCGCGTTTCATTTTCTTCTACTACAAGCTGGATATTAAAATAGCTATTTTAATTTCATTGATAATAGAAAATTAAAATTCTAAGGGAATATTATCCATATTTTTTATTAATACCTAAAGTTAAATAAAAGAAATGTTAAAATTTACTCAATTATATTTTTTCTTTTAATTTTAAACGAGGGGCTAATCCGAGACTCATCATCTCTTGGAGGAGAAGCTTAAATGCATATGAACAGACGACTTTCGATATTATAGTTCCTTCTCCACATACAGGGCAATATCGCTTATCTTTATTTCTATCATATACTGCTAAGAGACCACATTTCTCACATACTAAAATAACTGTTCGGTC
>SDBT01013024.1_pt1 | contig 13340 bp, 10 predicted proteins | sample 2277101 | NCBI WGS metagenome assembly SDBT01 (sample SAMN10404973, study PRJNA504765) | marine sediment metagenome | isolation source: marine sediment core GS10_PC15, 103 cmbsf | place: Arctic Ocean: Southern Knipovich Ridge | collected 2010 | reverse complement strand
GTGTGGGGGATGGAGGGGGAAGGCGCGGTGTGGGGGGACCCCAGGAAGATCGGCGCGATAGCCGCGGGGAGGGACGCCTTCGCGTTAGACACCCTCCTGGCTGACCTGGTGGACCTGGACCCCCGTGTCAACCTGCCGCTTGACGCCGCAGTGCGCCGTGGGCTCTGCTCCGGGGATCCCGGCGGCATCAACGTGACAGGTGACGACCCCGGGGCGCTCAAGGTTTACGGTTTCCGGCTGCCGTCCAAGAAGGGCGCTATCGTTCGCCTGCCGGATTTCTTCATGCGCAGGTACAGCAACCTCATGTCGCTTCGGCCATACCCGGTCCGCGGACGCTGTACCGCCTGCGGGAAGTGCGCAGAGATATGCCCCGGTGACGCCATCCGGATGAAAGGTGGGGTCGCGTTCGTCGACTACAGGCGCTGCATCAACTGCTTCTGCTGCCACGAACTCTGCGAGCACGACGGGATCGAGTTGAAACCCCCTCCGCTGGCGCGGCTGCTGGGCCGCCGTTCCAACTGAAAACGAGCCAATGCCAAAACGCAACACTGGTGCCTGGCACCATTGTCGCATTTTCAGTATCCCGGTGGGGGCGTCCTGGTCAGGGCGTCCAGCGGCCTTAGCGTCACGTAGGTCTTAAACCCATGGTCCGCCCCGAGCCTGTAGGCGCGCTCCGCGTTCGCCGGCTCCTCAGCGTACTCCACGTCGAAGACCGGCTTCCCGGCCTGCCGCCACAGCGCCAGGGCACCCAGGTACTCGTCGGTCAGTTCCGGTTCCACCGGCACGTCACCCTCAGTCTCGCCGGAGTCGGGGTCGCCGCCACCGTCGTACCAGATGGCCTCCTGGGCTATGCCGTCGAACAGGCTGACGTACCCGGGAATCGACCCCAGTTCCGCGGCGTTCTGTGCGATGAAGAGAAAGCCGGGTTTCTGCGAGCGTGCATAGACGGCAAGCTCACGCACGAACTCAAACAGTTCGTCCGTGGCGTCGAGCCCCTCTGCCCGGGCCGCGTCGGCTACCGGCCCGAACGAGTAGACCTCCAGCCAATCCAGGTAGATACCGTCGTAGCCATCCTCAATGATGCCGTCGATGGCCTCCTTCATTATCCCCTTCCACTCCTCGTCCCAGAACGCGACGGGATAGTTCTCGTCCCAACCGTCGGGGTCAGGGGCTATTATCCAGTCGGGGTTGCCCACCTTCCACCCGTCCCGCCAGTACCAGCGGTAGCTCTCGGCCTCTCCCACGTCGATGTAGCAGACCACTATCTTGTTCCCACCGGTCGAGTTCCCGCTGCCTTTGAGGCGCGCCACCTCGTCCTTGCTGTCGTAACCCTCCTCACCCTTGACGCTCCTGGTCTGGTCGATAATGAGGAGGTCGTAGTGGGAGTCAATAAGTTTCTGGAGGTTCCCGTCCCGGCTCTGGTCCTGTATCTGGTAAGCGAAGAAACGTACGTTGTCTATTGCCCCGGCGGAGAAGTCGCTTTCGCTTTCGCGGGGGGAACAGGAGATCTGCCAGAATACGGGTACGCACAGAAGCGCCGCCGCAATAACCGGGGCCAACCAGGCCATGGCCTCTTTATGCCTCATCGACAGAACCTCCGCGTTTGGGCTCTTCTATTTCGAGGGGTACACGCGGTCCAGGTAACCTTCTATCACGCCGTTCACGACCTCCGGCTTCTCGAAGAGAGCCATGTGGCCGGCACCGTGCACTACCCTCATCGTCGAGTTGGGCAGCCCCCTGGCCAACGTCCTGGCGTGGCGCACGTCTGCAAGCAAGTCCCCGGTGCCCACCACTATCAGGGCGGGTACCTTTATCTCGCCCAGGCGCTCGGTCACGTTGAAGCTCCTGAAGCTGTTGAGGCTCTTGCCGGTCACCCGGTTGGGGACCTTGCAGCACTCCCTCCCGGTGATGATCCTCACCCTGGGGCCGGCAAGTGGATAGGTCGCCGCGATACCGGCCACGACAGCCCTGGCGGGCTTTATCCCCAGGGGGCTGACCAGAACGGCAACGGAGGCGACAAAGCGCTGGAACAGGTACCCCGACAGGTGCGAGGTCGTATCCAGGAGGATTATCCCTTTCACCAGCCCGGGGTAGTCGAGCGCGAGCTGCATGCACACCATTCCGCCCATGCTGTGGCCGGCGAAGACCGCTTTTTTTACTTTGAGCTTCTTCATCAGGCCGACGATGATCTCCGTGAAGCTCTCCACCGAGTACTCGTCGCACTCGTCAGACCCCCCGTGCCCGGGGAAGTCCACGGCGATACAGCGGTATCCTCTGGAGAACCGCTTTACCTGCTCGAAGAAGAATGCCTTGTTCCCGGTCCAGCAGTGAAGGAAGACAAGGGGGGGACCTTCTCCCTCATCCTCATAGCATATGTTTATCCCGTTGACTTCGGTTACCGGCATCTGCTCACTCCCTTTTCCTAACAAGCACCTCGCTCCGTCCTGAAGATCTCTATCTTCCCTGATCGGTCAAGCTTGAACTCGAGCCGGTAGACCTGTTCGTCAACCCGCCTGGTTGACACGCCCGTATCTCCGTTGAGCCGGGCGGTGACCTCACCCTCTCCAGGCAACGTCACGTGAATTACAGCATCGGATTCTATCGGAGTCTCGAGCTTCACACTAACGCCACCGGCATCGCGCCTCATGCCCACCAGTTCGACCATGCCCTGAGATATATGGATATTCGAGCCGACAAGCCGCGGCCCATCGCAACCGGGGGTCAGCCGGACCACCGCGGACCCATGGCCGGGAACGCCCTCCAGGAGAAAGGAATCCGCCACCAATCCCAGGTAACGCGCGTTCCAGAACTCGCAGGCGTGATAGCGGCCGGGGCCGATCCCCAGTTCCGGGATGCGCACCCGTATGTCCCTGCGCCTGCCCGACCAGTTGAGTATCCACGCAAGGTGGTACTCTCCCCCCGGGTCCTCGAGCCGGCTGACCAGGAACATGGGCGCCTCCCTTTGCCACAGGTCGGGACACCTGGGCCTCGCCTTCACCGGCGGCAGAAGGCGGGCGGCCATCTCCACGTCCTCCGGGTCCCAGAGCCCGGCGTCGTCCGAGAACATAACAGAGCCCCCGAAGGCCCCCACCGCCGAGGCCAGCGTCTGCCGCTCCGCCTTACCGAGCCGCGTCCCGCTACCGCGGAGGAGGAGGCAGTCCGGGTCGCCCTCGAAGAGCCGGCCGCTCAGGAAACTTCGGGTGAAAACGTTTTGCAGGCAGTTCCTGAGCCCCGGAGAACTGCGGTCCCGGAGCAACAGCTGCCAGAACGTGGACCACCGGGGAGCCACGTCGGGCCCCACGCGCTGTGCATCCAGTATCCCAGTCCCTAGAAGGATAGGGCCGCCCGCCGCTATCAGGTACGTCTCTTCCCCGACCGCCTCCCGGATAACCCGAAGGGCCCGCCTGGCCGCCTCCGCGCGGGTCAGAGAGGGGTCGTGGCGTTCCCCTACCAGCAACCCGGTCGCCATGAAGTCGAGCTTTATGAAGCGGTAGCCGTAGCCGGCCAGGGTGGTGAAGACATCGTGCAGCCACTGGAGCACGTCGGGGTGGGTAAGGTCCAGCCCGTAGAACCTGCCCCTCCAGGAGGGGTTCACACCGGCCAGAACGGGACGCCCCCACCTGTTCTTGAGCAGCCAATCCTTCTTCTCCCTGAACACGCGTGAGCGCCTGGTCACCGTGAAAGGGGCCACCCATATGCCGGGGGTCTTACCGCACTCGGATATCTCCCGGGCGGTTTCCTCCGCGCCACCAGGGAACTTTTCGTTCGCGTCAAGCCAATCCCCAACCTGCTCCTGGTAGCCGTCGTCCACCTGGATGACCTCGATGCCCAGTTCCCTGTACCGGCCGCTCATGAGCCGGAGGTTCCCCTTCACGTCTTCGGCGGTGACCCCGGTGAAGTACTGGTACCACGAGCACCACCCCGGTGGTATCCCGCGGACCTCGCCCACCCCCTGCTCGCGGGCAACCATCCGGGCATAGGCCTCCAGGTTCTCGCCGGAGAGGTCGCCGGGGATTACCGTAAGAGGTTCACTCATGAACTCCACGCCGCGTTCCGGCCGCTTGCCTTCGAACCGGGCGGCGGCCTCCATCTCGGCCTCCTCGCGCCTGCGCCCCAGGCGTACGTTCACCTGGGAAAGCGCCCGGGTGACTCCGGTAAACCCGACCACCACCGAGTCCCCTTTATCCAGGTCCCCCAGCGCGCCGAACCACTCGGATGCGAACCTCCCTTTCTCGGAGAATACCGGCGTAGTAGGGTTGGCGATCATCGCCTTGAGCCGCCGGGGCAGGAACAACGGGAACGTGTAAGCGCCGGAGCGGTTGCGCCCCAGTGTCCCGCTGGGGACCCAGCACTGCCAACCGTTTCCATAGAACCGCCACGGCCGGTTGTTCGCGCGACCGGGCCAGACGCCGCCGGGCGGGACCAGAAGCGGCGCCACTGAATCTATGCGGGGCGGCTCTTCTTCAGCCTCCCACACGAGACCCACCTGGAGGACCAGCGCCCCGCCCTCTCGCCTCGCCCGAAAAAGGAGACGTCCCCACTCCTCACGCTTGAAGAACGCCAACCCTTCGCCGCCTCCATCTTCCTCCCACTCACCGGGAGTCCCCAGTTGCTCGAGTCCCTTCTTTTTACTGACAAGCACGCGCCCTGTTACATCTCTGAAGATGGTCTCAGTACCGGATGAGATGGAGAACGTGCCCGTTTGGGTGTCGAACTCAAAACGGCAACGCTCGTCTCCGAGTGTAATCACCGGTCCTCCTCCCGTGCGTTAGCCCCAGGCTGTTGCATAGGGGGATAGTGGTTAGAGTGGATGTTCCAACGACAACAGCCCGGGGATGGCGGGTTTTGTCTTGCGTTATCGTGTATAAGGGTGGTGCCAGGCACCTGTGTTGCATTATGGAGAGCGGTTTGTGTGGAGAGGCGAACGCAACACCTGAGCCAGGCACCGTTTGGGTGGCGGTCTTGTCTCACGTTGAACCCCCTAGCGCAGAAGCTCTGTTATCCAGGCGGCGCACATCTCTACCGTCCGGTCGATGGAGTTCGGGATGTCGGCCAGATGCACGTCCACCTCGACAACGTCCAGCCCGGCTATGGGAGAGCCGGTCGAATCGAGCCATTCCCGGAGGGCCCGCGCCAACCCAAGGACCTCGTCGACGCTCAGCCCTATAGTATCCAGGAACCGTACCGCCCTGACCTCCTCATTCGAGCCCAGGTCCGCGTCCAGTGATATGTAGACGCGCTTTCCCTCAAGCCCCCCGAGCGCCTCCCGGACCGCCTCCCGGGGGCCCATGCGGCGGATGTCTCGCTTGGGAACGACCCTGACGCCACGTTCCAGGAGGGCCAGGTACGCCTCCCGGTAGGCCGCCACGCCTCCCCGTTCTTCGGGCTGCGCCCGGGTGCCGGGGTGATCCGAAACCCCCAGCACCACCACGTTTCCGGGGTCAACGATCTCCCTGTCCAGGATGCGGGCGATCCATGTGCCACAGTTGTAGCTCTCCGGCAACGTTCCAATCCGCCAGCTATCAGCGGCCAGCGACCCGACTGTAAACGCGTTCTTCCGGATACTCGTCGGAACCGCGTCGAAGTGGCTGTCAAAAACCACCAGGGCGAGCTCTCCCTCTCCGGCTTCGCCCGACAGCGCCTCCAGCACCCCACCGGTCAGGGAGTGGTCCACTCCGAGCAGGAGAGGTATCCTGGGCAGCACGCGCTCGCGTACGAAATCCCGCAGCTCAACGGCCACCCTGGCGCATCCATCGGAGTCCAGGAACTCGCCGAAATCGTGGGCGTTCAGGAAACCGCGGTCCGCCATCGCCGGCCTCGGTGTGAGACGAGACTCCAGCTCGAGCCTGCCCCCCTCGGACAGCCTTTCGAGTCCCGCAAGCCGTCCCAGCACCAGGTCGTAAGGGTCCCGCGCCAGGTCCTTGTCCACCAGCCCCCGCTCAAGGCCGTCAAGGAAAGCGACCTTCATCGCTACCCTCTCGGGAGCATCGAGTACGTCAAGGGAACAGCCGAACACCAGGAACTCCACCACGGTCCTTTCTCTTGCGGCGCGCCTTGCCGGAGCGGCGCTTCGACGCTCTCGGTACTTAACCGCATTTACGGAACGAGGCACTTGATATATCGTATCATCCTGACAGCGCAGGCACACGGGGGGGCACATTGGGTGCGGAGAAAATAGTCGTCGACACGGACCCCGCCACGGGGTACTCTCTGAGAGACGTTGACGACGGCCTGGCGCTCGCCTACCTCCTCGCCCTCCCCGACAAGTTCGAGGTTCTGGGCATATCCACCGTCTTCGGCAACGTCTCCCTTGCCAGAGCTACCACCAAAGCGCGGGAGGCCGTCCGTGTTACCGGCCGCACCAATGTCAGGATCTTCCCCGGAGCCTGGAGCAGGCACGCGCTGGGGGACGTTTCATCCGCCTCCATGTTCCTGCCCGATGTGGTAGCGGCCAACCCGGGGGAAGTCACCGTCCTGACGCTGGGCCCGCTCACCAACATCGCCACCGCCGGCCTCTCCGACAGGGCCTTCTACCGTGACGTGAAGCGCATCGTGGTGATGGGGGGCGCCATCGAGGAGGGGTTCGGCATCCCGCTCCTCTCGCCGCTGGAGTTCAACTTCTTCTTCGACGCGGCCGCCGCCGACCTGGTCCTTGACGCCCCATGCGAGAAGGTTGTGATTACCGGCGACCTTTGTCAGCAAGCGTTGTTCACCCGGAGGGAACTCGACTCGATCTGGCTGATGCGAAGCCGGGTCGCGACCTACCTCGCCTACCGCATCCGCCCCTGGCTCAAGCTCAACCAGGTCTTCCCGCTGCTCCCCTGGAAAGGCGGCTTCGTGCCCTGGGATGTCGTGGCCGCAGTCTACCTGGAGCGCCCTGACCTCTTCAGCGGTACCGAGGAGAAGGGCATCAGGCTTAAGCAAGGGGTGCTGCGTACCGGCGCGCTCGAACCGGACGCCTCCCGCGACAGCCGGCCCACCACGCTTCCCACCAAGCTCGAACCCCGCCCGCTACTGGACGATTTTCTCTCCGCCATCAACCGTTACTAATGGGGGCAGATGCCGGCAAGGTGCCGGCGCCACAGAGAGCATGGAGCGGAGGGCGACTGGAGAGTCGTCACTCAAGTGGGGGGTTGAGAGTCCGGTCCCGGGCCTGGGTGTGAGAAAGGGCGCGCCGGAGGGCGCGCCCTTACGTTTGTCTTCCGTTTCCTCTACCTTCTGAAGTAGGCGAGCAGGTCATCTTCAGTGATGAACCTCTCTCCGAACACCTCTTCGCTTACACCCTTCTGATCCAGGTAACGGGTTATTCCGCCCATGAAAAACGGGTAGCCCGCGCCCATGATCATGCCTGTGTCGATGTCCTGCGGTTCGGCGACCACGCCGTCCTCCAGGATCCGGTGGGCCTCGTCGGCAAGAGATTTCAGCATCCTGGCCCTTATCTCGTCGGCGGAGAGCTTCGGCTTGCTGTCATCCTTCTCCCAGAATGCCAGTACCTCGGGGTCTACCTCCTTGCCCTTTTCGGTCATGATGTAGACTCCCGGCTTCTTCGCCTCCACCAGCCTGGCGAAGTTCTCGCTCGCGTGGTACCTCTCAGGGAAGGCGTCAGCCAGCGTCTCGGTGGCGTGAAGGGCGACCGCGGGGCCGACCAGCGCCAGCAGGTCGAACGGGGGCATCGGCAGCCCGAGTTCCGACACGGCCTCGTCGACCTCCTCGAACGTATTTGGGCCATCCACGATGTCCATCACCTCTACCATGTTCCTGATGAGCATCCTGTTGACCAGGAACCCCGGGGCGTCCTTCATGACCACGATGGTCTTCTTTATCTTCTTTGCCACCGCCCCGGCGGTCGCGGTGGTGACGTCGTTGGTCTTCTCGCCGCGGATTATCTCCAGGAGCGGCAGTACCGCCACCGGGTTGAAGAAGTGGAAGCCGATGACCCGCTCGGGGTGCTTGAGGTCGCTAGCCATCTCGGTGATGGAGAGCGAGGACGTGTTGGTAGCCATGACCGCGGTGTCGCTCAAGTACTCCTCCGCCGCCGCGAATATCTTCTTCTTGAGGCCCAGGTTCTCGAACACAGCCTCGATTATGAAGTCGCAGCCCTCGAATTCCTTGTCCTCCAGGGTATAGGTGACTATCGATTTGAGGAAGTTTGCCTTGGGCTCCGGCATCCTGCCTTTCCCGACCAGGCGGTCGAGCTGCCCGTCAATGTACGCCTTGCATTTGTCCAGGACATCCTGGCTGATGTCCTTCATGACCAGCGGGGCCTCCAGGCGGCGCAGGAACAGGAACCCCAGCTGCGAGGCCATCAGGCCCGCCCCGATAACGCCGACTTTGTTGATCGGCAGGGCGCCCTCGGCGGGGATCCCCACCTGCTTCTTTGCCCTTCTCTGGGCCAGGTCGAACGAGTAGACCGAGGCCCGCATCTGGTTACTCATGATGAGCTCACCCAGCGCCTGGTCTTCCTGCGCGAAGCCTTCATCAAGGCTCCACTCGGCGGAACCCTTTATCAGGTCCAGTGCCCTGTAAGGGGCGATCGCGCCGCTGTGAACTCTCGTGGTCACCAGCCCCCGGGCCGTGTCTATAAGCTGGTCGATGTTGGAGTAATCGGGCTTCTCGCGCTCGATCGTCACCTCGCCGGTTATGATGTCGGCAAGGAACTCTATCGACTCGTCCATGAACTCCACCGGCTCGAACAACCGTTCGCCCAGGCCCAGCTCGAAGCCTTTCTTCCCGTTCATCATCCTGTTGTTGCTCAAGGGGTTCTGGACGATGAGCAACAGCGCCTTCTCCGGGCCGATAAGCCGCGGGACCAGTTGCGTGCCACCCCACCCGGGGATCAGGCCCAGGAAGCACTCGGGGAGCGCCAGGACGGTAACTCCGGTGGAGATCGTCCTGTAGTCGCAGTAGAGTGCTATCTCCAGGCCCCCACCCATGACCGCTCCGTTGATGGCGGCCAGGGTCGGCACCTCGATGTCCATTATCCGCTTGAAGGCTGCGTGCCCCCGGCGGCCGGTCTCTATCGCTTCCTCATTTGAGGTTATCTCCGGCACCTCCATCAGGTTCGCGCCGACACAGAATATGAAGGTCTTGCCGGTCAGCACCAGCCCCTTGATGTCACCGTCCAGGTTATCCATCGCCTGGTTGAGTGATTCCAGGGCCCCGACACCCAGCGTGTTCGGCTTCTTGTAATCAGCGTCGTTGTCCATCGTCATAATTGCGAGCTTTCCCGCCCTCGGGTCGTTGTAGTACGTTACCTTGAACTGTGTAACCAGATCCTCCGCCATCCTTCCTCCTTCCAAGAACCCGCCTGCCGTGCGGGTTACTTTCCGTTGCTTACGTTCTCCCAGATGGTCGCCGCTCCCATGCCCAGCCCCACACAGAGGGTTGTGACCCCATACTTCGCGCTCGGGTTGAGCTCGAACAGCTTTGCCAGGTGGGCACAGAGCCGCCCGCCTGAGGAGGCGAGCGGGTGCCCGAAGGCGATCGCGCCCCCAAGCTGGTTCAGCCGCTTGTCCTCGATCCCGTCGAGGCCGAACTCGTCAATGAAAGCGAGGGCCTGGACAGCGAACGCCTCATTCAGCTCTATGAAGTCTATGTCATCTATGCTCATGCCCGTCCTCTCCAGGGCCTTCCTGGTGGCGGGGATCGGGCCCAGCCCCATGACCTCCGGCCTCACGCCGGCGTAGGCGAAACCGACCGCCTTCATCTTCGGCTTGAGCCCCAGTTCCTCCGATTTCTCAGCCGAAACCATAAGGCATCCCGTGGCTCCGTCGTTCAGGCCGGAGGAGTTTCCGGGGGTCACCTTCCCGGCCTTTCGGAACGGCAGGCGGAGGCTTTTCATTCCCTCCACCGTCGCCTCCGGTCGCGGTTGCTCGTCGACATCGGCGACCTTCCACCCCTCCCGGGTCCAGACCGTCATGGGGATGATGATGTCGTCGAAGTGACCCGCGTCCAGGGCCGCCTTAGCCTTCTGCTGGCTGTAGACCGCGTACTCATCGGACATCCGCCGGGTCAGTTTCGGGTACATATCGTGTATGTTCTCGGCGGTAACGCCCATGTTGAGGGCGGACGGGTCCACTACCTTCTCGGAGATGAAACGCGGATTGGGGTCCGCGCCCTGGCCCATCGGGTGGTGGCCCATGTGCTCGACCCCACCGGCGATAATCACGTCGCCCGCGTTGAACGCTATGTCGCTTACGGCGTTGTTGATAGCGGTCATCGCCCCGGCGCACATCCGGTCGACCGAATAGCCCGGGGTAGACGCGGGAAGCCCTGCCAGCAAAGCGGTTGTGCGTCCCATGGTGAGCCCCTGGTCCCCGGACTGGGTCGTCGCACCCCAGATGTTATCGTCGACCATGTCCGGCTTCACCTTCGGGTTCCGGTGCATCAGTGTCCTTATCACCTTTACCACCATGTCGTCGGCGCGGGTTTCGGCAAAGAAGCCGTTCGGCCGCGCCTTGCCGAAAGCGGTCCTACAGGTATCGATCAGATACACGTCACGTCGCTCTTTTCCCATATCCACTCCTCCTTCTCGCCAGCACTTACTATCAGTTTGATACAAGCATCCTTAGTACCCCGGCTCCGCAAGAGGATAGCACGGTCAATAATAACTTCCCAAATCATTGACCTTACGTTCAAAGTAGTGAGTGTCCCGTCTCATAAGTACAGTGACGCACCGAGAGCGTCGGTGCGCCGCGCCGGCAAGGCGCGCGACCTAGGCGTACTCTCTGAGTACGTTGCAGGGAGCGGAACGCAGCAGGAGCGGACAGGAGCGGCGTTCGAATGCCATTGTACTTGTGAGATGGGGCACTATCTTACCGATGCCGCGACTGCCCTCTACAGGCGGCGCCGTTCATTCGCCGAAGGCGACCCTGTTCCGGCCGGCCTCCTTCGCCTCGTAGAGCGCCTTGTCCGCCTTGGCTATGATGTCCGACCGCTCGTGCACCCCGGGGCTGGGGTAAGTTGCCACTCCCTGGCTTACCGTGATCTTCAGTCCCTGCTCGGCACCCATGAACACGTGATCCTCCACGGCCTTCCGTATCCGTTCCGCGGTCTGCGTCGCCTCTGGCCCGTTGGTCTCGGGAAGCAGTATCGCGAACTCCTCCCCCCCGTAGCGCGCCGCGGTGTCCATCGATCTCAGGCAGCCCTTGATAAGGTTGGCCAGCCCCTTGAGGATCTCGTCGCCGCAGAGGTGACCGTAGGTGTCGTTCACGTTCTTGAACAGGTCTATGTCCAGCATTATCATGCTGAACACCGTGCTGTAGCGATCGGACCGCTTGTACTCTTTCTCGAAGAGTTCCTGAAAGAACCGGTGGTTATATATTCTGGTCAGGCCGTCAGTGATGGCCAGTTGCCTTGCGGCCTCGTAGAGCCTGGCGTTATCTACGACTATGGTCACCTCGTTTTGAACCAGATTCAGGATCATCCGGGCGGTCCTGGCAAACGCCGGGCTCGTATACTGGCTCAGAACGAGCACCCCTATGACCATCTTCTGCGCGACCAGAGGTATTTCCACGTGCGTGTAAGACCTGGCTGGTCCCTTGTCGTCGGTCAGCTTCTCCTCCCCGAACAGTACGACCTTGATCCTCTCGGGGTTCCCCAACTCCCAGCCGTACCCGGCCGCGACCTCGAAGGTCTTGTCCTTGATCATCTCCAGGGCGGCGCCGGTGGTCGGCTTGTTCAGGTGCACGGCCATGTCCTCCTCCTCGAACATGAGTATGACGCCCACCGCGTCGCCTGCCACCCTGGCCAGTATCTCCAGGACTTCTCTCAGGGTTTGCCTGTAATCCTGGCTGACACTCGCCAGCGCGCCGAGTTCATTCAGGATCGTCGATTCAAACAGCTTGGAGTCGAGCAGGTCGATGACCCGGCTGAAGACGCCCTCCTCCTCCAGCACGCCGGAACGGTCGTTTTTCCGTTCCTGCCCGGCCCGGCTGGCCCGTCTGCGATCGACCGCCCGCTTTGCGACCTTCAGTAACTGCTCCGGTTTGAACCCCTTTGTGATATAGGCGTCGGCTCCCGTCTTCATCCCCCAGAACTTATCACTCTGCTGGTCGCGTCCGGTGAGCATTATGACCGGGATATCACGGGTGAACTCGTCGTCCTTGAGCAGTCGGCAGACCTGGTACCCGTTTATCTTGGGCATCTCGATGTCGAGGATGATGAGGTCGGGGTCCTCGGTGTACGCCTTGTTGATCGCCTCCAGGCCATCCCACGCCACACTGACCGAGAAGCCCGCGTCCTCGAGGATGGCGCTGGTTATCTTGACCACCAGCCTGTTGTCGTCGGCCAGCAGGATATTACCCTCAGACACAGCAACCTCCGTACGGCCCCGGGCCAGGGGGCTTTAGTCCACCTTCTTCCTGCTCATTGTATCGAACAATCAGGTCTATTGCTTTACCAGTATGTCGGAGCGCCCCCGGCCGGCCTGCCGCGGCCCGTTTGAACCGGAAGCCCCTATCTAGTATTATTGGCCTGAGACCGACTCGGCAGTTCACGGCGAGCCGGTCGTTTATATCGGTTTGCAGGCACAAAGAGGATGTGTCCTTTTGCCCAGGTACGAGTACAAATGCAAGGAATGCGATAAGACGTTCGAGGTCGTCCACGGCATTAACGACAACGTAGAGAAATGCCAGTTCTGCGACGGTGAGGTCCGCCGGCTGTTTCACCCGGTGGGTATAGTGTTCAAGGGATCCGGGTTCTACTCAACCGACTCCAGAAGCGCCAGCAAAGAACACCACCTGCCACCCGCCGAGGACGCGAAGGAGCATGTCAGTGAGTCGGGAGAGAACGGCGGGAAGGACAAGAAGAAAGAAAAGACGAAGAAGGCCGGCGACTCGGTAGAAGCTACTTCCTGACCGCCCGACGGTATACGCCCGCTCACCGCGCGCCGCCCTTGACTTAGGATGAAACCCCCAGGAAACCCATAGAGGTTTAACATGGACAAACCGAGCCCTATCGGCATCACCGGAGGAACCGGCGTATACGATATTCCGGAGTTGGAGGTCCTTGAGTCGGTCGCGGTAGACACCCCGTTCGGCGAGCCCTCGGACGAGTACATCCGGGGCAACCTCATGGGCGTCGATGTCATTTTCCTCTCCCGCCATGGCCGGGGCCACCGCCGCTCCGCTCCCGGCGTCAACTACCGCGCCAACATCTACGGGTTCAAGAAGCTGGGTGTGGATACCCTTCTATCGGTCAGCGCGGTTGGGAGCATGAAGGAGGAGCACCACCCCACCGACATCATCATCCCCGACCAGTTCTTCGACAACACCAGGCGGAGAGTTTGCACGTTCTTCACCGGAAGCCCGGCAATCCACGTGGACCTGGCCGACCCCACC
>SDBT01013023.1_pt1 | contig 13341 bp, 5 predicted proteins | sample 2277101 | NCBI WGS metagenome assembly SDBT01 (sample SAMN10404973, study PRJNA504765) | marine sediment metagenome | isolation source: marine sediment core GS10_PC15, 103 cmbsf | place: Arctic Ocean: Southern Knipovich Ridge | collected 2010 | reverse complement strand
CCCGCACCTGCCATCCGAGCCGGCGGGTGGGCCCTTGGTCGTTACCCGCACGACCGACGGCTTGGCGACGACCCCCGGCAGTAGCGTGAACAACAGCGACGCGGCCATCAAGCGAGAGGTGAATGCCAAGATCGAGATCGACCCGGACGATGCCAATGCCGTTGGCAAGGATCACACCTTCACGGTGACGGTGATGCAGGACGACGGGCTGAACTCGGATCAGGGTGGCGACGGCGTCACCGGCTGGACCGCCGCCGTGGGCGCTTCGGTGGACGTGACACTGGTCGGGCTGAACGGAGCAGTTCCCGTTCTTCCGGGCCCGTTCAATAATCTGCCGACCGACGGCCTCGGACAGGTGAGTGTGACGTTCACCTCGGTCAGCGCCGGTTTGGTAGTTGGCTCGGCCACGGCCGACATTAGCTTCGCTCGGTTGCTGTCCGAGCAGCCACCGGCCGGGCCGCTGGTCGTCACCCGTTCGACCGACGGTTTGGCGACGACACCCGGCAGCGAGATCTTCAACAGCGACGCGGCCGAAAAGACGTTCGTCGATGTCCGGATTCGGATCGGCGAGGACGGCAACAACGTTGTCGGCAACGACCACCCGCTCAGGATCGCACTGGAGCGGAGTTTCGGCGACAACGGCACTCCGGGTAACCCCGACGACGACTGGGCTCCTTTCACGGACCAGGACGTGACGGCCAGTTTTGTCGGCAGCCACGTTGGCGGCTTCAAGAACAATCCTGGCGTTGATTTCGTTACGGTCAACGATTCCGATGATGGTGTGTCGGACGGCGTGGCCCTCGTAACCCTCGTGTCATCCCTCCCGGGCGTGGATGAAATCGCGGGCAGCTTCGCCGGGGACGTCTTTGCCGACGGCAACCATCCGGACCATCAGTTGACGCGGACGACGGGCACGACCGCGAATATGGACCTTTTCGAAGATGTAGTAGGTGAGGACGGCGGTAATGCCTTCAAGACGTGGAACGTCGGGCGGATCAACTTGAGCCCGGCGTCGGACACGAATGGGATCACGGAAAGCCATGTAATCACCGCAACGCTGGAGTATTCTGATGACGGTGTGATCTGGCAGAACGCCCCGGACGGTTCGCTCATCGCATTTAGCCTGACTGTCAATATTGCGGGAGCCGGGTTTATCGGCGCGCCTCCTCCAACGGTGGGCGGGACAACCACGGCCACCATCACCGCGAACGCCGCCGGTGATGTCAATATCGCGGCCAGTTCGAGCTTCACGGTATCGGGTATCGACGGGACATTCGTCGTCGCAACCGATGCGGGGTTGACGGACAACCCGAACACGTTCAGCGGCCCCGAGGTTGAAAAGATCTACGAGGACGGCACCTTGCGATGGCTGAAGCACGACCAGGATGGCGTTCTACTTCCCGATGCGGAATTTCGGGTCACTCGCACCCATTCGTGGGATAGTACGAACGGTTTTGTCGACATCGCCGACGTCAGTTTCAATCCGGTCATTGACGACACGGACGGCACAGACGGACCCGCGGGAGTGGGGCTTGACCAGGACGGCACCGGCGGCGAGTTCCAGCTGGACCAACTCGAAGCCGGACTGAGCGGACTCGCCATGGGGCGATATACCATCGAGGAGACGCTGGCACCCGAGGGGTATGTCCTGGATCCGACGGTCATTACCGTCGAATTGACGCTGGCCGACACCGACGGCGGAACCTTCGAGAATCCGCCGATCTTCGTCAACGAGTTGATCGCGGGTCGAATGACCGGCGGCGGCAGCATCTTCGTCCCAATCCCTGGAGGCGAGGAAGATGAAACGTTCCGTGTGACGCACGGATTCCAGCTTCATGGTGCCCAGCCACCCGAGGAGGTCAATAACCGACTTCAGATCAATCTGCACAAGCCGTACCAGGGCAGCTTCCACTTGGAGACGCTCACGTGGGTCAAAGTTTCGGACGATCCTGACATCATGCAATTCCCCGCTCGCAGGGCTCCCATCGATACGATCGAGGGGATTGGGGAGGGCCGCTTCAGTGGCATCGGGTTCGACGGCGTCCGTTATCATAAGGCCGACGCGCTGGTCCATTTCATCTTGGTGGACGGTGGGCCCGAGCGAGGTGAGCCTGGGGTGGATGACACCTTCAACGTCATCGTTACGGTTGGCGGTGTTGTGGTGCTCAATAGCGACGGCACGACCACCGGCACGGTCGCGGTTGGCGTGGATCTCGAGGACGACGGCGCCTTGCTGCTGCACCACGGCAACCATCAGGCCCATCCGGAGATTCCGCCGCTTGCCCCGCTTTCCTCGCAGACATTGAGCGTCCAAGGGAGCATCGATAGGAATCTCGACCACTTGGACAATCCCAATCTGAACGAGAAGAATGCAGCGGGGATTATCGATGATCTACTGCTTCAGTTTGACGAGCTCGACGAGGCACTGGCAGTCGATCCGCTGCTGGCCGCCTACCTGGCCGAGGAGGAGGCTGCCCCCGCTCCGCCGCTTGCCATGACGGCTGCCGCGGTGGACTCATTGGTCGGTTATCCCGGCGACGCCAATCTCGACGGTGGGACCGATGTCCGTGACTTCATGATCTGGAACGCCAACAAATTCACCAGCGGTACCAACTGGGCCACCGGCGACTTCAACGGCGACAACGTAACCGACGTTCGCGACTTCATGATATGGAACGCCCACAAGTTCACGTCGGCTCCCGCACCCCTGGACGTTGCCCTGGCGGACGACAACGAGTTTGGGTCGGAGGAAGCAGGCGACGACCTGGCTTGGCTGGCGGAACTCGACGGGCTGACCGAGATGGATCGCACGTCGAAGGACACGAGCTACGCCGAGGCGACCGTGGACAAGCTGATGGCCAGCTATATGTCGTGATGGGCGACGAATCTTAACCGACAAACCTTAACCGACGAGGCCAGGCACACCGTGTGCCTGGCCTCGTTGCTTGGTTGCTCGGGAGTCGTACGATTAGCGGTCGATCTGGTCGCGAGCCAATTCGTCGAGTAGTTCCGCAAGGAGCAAGCCGCTGCTCGTCTTGTCGGAGCGATCGGTGAAAGCGGCATCCGTAACGCGGTTCCTTGTCGCGGCGAGATCGTCCCAAACCGTTTCGGCCGACGCCGACGAGAGGGTCTCGGACGCGGCCAGCGTCGACACTCGGCGGCGCGGCTTGCCCATCTTCAGAATCGACAGGTCGTAACCATTTACCTCGCCGGATGGGCTGAAGACCTCGACCACATATTCTCGGCCGCGAGTCAACTCGACGGCGACCGATTCGTTATCGGTCGAGGAGGTCGATTGCCCCACAACGTCTCCTTGGCCGTCGAACACAATCAGGTCGAGATTGCCATCGGCGTGAGCAAACAGCGTTGAGATCAGGAACGTTGCGCTTTTATTCACCGAGAAACGGAAGAAGTCCTTGTCGGCCGTGTCGTGGATGGTCAGGCCCAATTCCTCGCGGTTATTCATCTTCCCAAAGTTGGTTGCTGCCGCCAGACTATCGTTCGATTCAAACCGATCCGCCGTCAAGCCGGGATCGGGCAGCGGCACCTCGTTGTCCTCGTTGGTCACGGACACGTCGGCCGGGTCGAGGTCGCTGTAGCCCGGGTCCGTGCTGATTGCCGGGGCCGTGACCACGGAATAGTCGATATCACCGTCCAACAACGTGTCATCCACGCCGGTGACGGTGACCGTCAGAGGGATGTCCCAGTTGGCGGATGTGAATGTCAGACCCACTTCGGCGACTTGGCTGCCCGACGCGGATGTGCTGACGGTCCCTTCGCTCGGGTTGCTTGACGTAACGGCGACGGTTACCGCACTCGTCGGTGGCGAATCGAGCACGATACTGAAGCTGGCCGTGGCCCCGCTCTCCGAGGTTGTCAGGCCCGAAGTCGGCGTCACCGTAATCCCCGCAGGGGGCTTTGGCAACACGTCGTCATCGAGGTTGGTCACCGAGACATTGGCCGCGTTGAGGCCGTTATAGTTGTCGTCCGTGCTGGAGGCCGGTCCCATGATGATGGCGTAGGCGACATCTCCGTCTACCTCCGCGTCGTCCACGCCGGTGACGGCCACCGTCTGGGGGGTGTCCCAATTGCCGGAACTGAAAGTCAGGCTGGTGGCAGACGTGGTCCCCTCGGTCATGTCGCTGGAGGAGATACCGATCGTCACGTCGGCGGTCGGTTGCGATTCGAGCACCACGTCGAACGTCGCCGTGCCACCTACCTCGGTTGTTTCCAACCCTGACGTGGGAGTGACGATAATCCCAGGTGTCGCTTCGGCGACGATCGAAAATGTCGCGTCCGAGACGTCGGAGCCCTGGTTGCCTACGGCGTCCCGGGCAACGACCTTGACCACGGCCGAATCGGTCGGCGCGTTGGGCACCGTCCAGGTATAGGAGCCGTCGTTGGGCTCGTTCTGAGCAATCGGCGTGAAGCTACTGCCACCATCGGTGGAGTAGTGCAGGTCGACCGCGGTCACGCCGACGTTGTCGCTGGCGTTCCACGTGATGTGCTCCACGGTGCCGACAGTGCAATCCTGGCCGCCGTTTGGCGTCTGAACGATGACGCTGGGAGCCGTTGTGTCGCCGGTATCCGAGGAGCTTTCCTTGACGATCAGCGACCAGTTGTAGAGTGTTCCGGTGTCACCTGGTTCGCGGTCATAGACCCAGAGCTCCCATCGTCCGCGGGCGTTGAGGCCGTCGTAGCGCGACAGGAGCTGCTCCGGCCGAAACCTGCCGCTGAAGGGTGGCTGGCCGGCACTGATGGGCAGGTTGGCCTCGTCATCAAAGATCGTGCCCCAGAAGTCGTTACCCCATTCGCCTCGCCGCAGCGCCAACGGCAGCCCAGAGGATACATCTTCGCCGGGTGGGACGAGATAAATATCGAGCTGACTGTCCCAACTGTGACTGAGATTGACCTGAACATCCAGGTCGGCGATCGTCATGTCTTGATCGACGATCACTGGCTGAATTGCCGGTCTCGCATCCGTGATGGAGACAAACCCTGCCGAGTTCTGGAAGACGAACTCCTCGGCGATCTGGAACGTGGCCGTGTACTGGTCATCAGGCGTCTCGCCGTAGACCGCGTCTCCGTCTTGGTCTAGCGGCTGACTAGACCGATCGAGAATACTCGGACCGATAACCATACGGTAGCTGCCCAGTGCCGACTGGCTGGCGAAACGAACGTTAGACGTCGTCCCCGAACCGTTAACGCCCGTGATGGTCGATCGCAGATCGGTTCCATCCGGTCCGGTGAAGCTGACGATGTCTTCCGCGGTGAACGTGCCAGGCTGAATTGCCTTGCTGAATGTGAAGTCCACACTGCTGATTGGTCCGACCACGTACTCTCGCGGGCTATGCGAAACAACATACGGTGCGGGGCCATTGCCGACGGCCTCGGCGGCGTTCAAACGCCCACCCGTCAGCGTCTTGCCCGTCAGTGACGACACGGGATCTACAGTCGACAGCACCTGATCGACGACCTCCCTGTAGGTCCACTCGGGATGCAGGCCGTGAACCAAAGAGACGACTCCCACGACATGTGGCGTAGCCATCGACGTACCATTGAAGTAACCATAATTGTTACCCGGCATAGTGCTGAGAATGCTCACGCCCGGAGCACTTAGATCGACGGTGGTAGAGCCGTAATTCGAAAACCAGGCTAGATCATCGTTGTGGTCGGTGGCTGCCACTGAGACGATGTTACCCAGGTCGTACGCGGCTGGATAGACGGGAATGAGTTCAGCGTCTTGCCCGTCGTTGCCGGCCGCCGCTACAAAGATGTGGCCCGCCTGCTGGGCTCGTTCGATCGCGTCGTACAGTGATTGAGTAAAGCCACCCCCGGTCCAACTGTTGTTGGATATCTTCGCCCCCATCTGAACGGCATAGTCCAGGCCTCTGATCGCATCGGTGAGATAGCCACTACCGCTGGCCCCGAGAAACTTCACGGCCATCAGTTGGACGTTTGGGCTGACTCCGACCACGCCGATGCCGTTGTTCAGCGCCCCGATGGTGCCGGCCACATGGGTGCCGTGGCCGTGATCGTCCATCGGGTCGCCGTCGTTGTTGACGAAATCGTAGCCATGCACGTCGTCGACGAAGCCGTTGCCGTCGTTATCGATTCCATCGCCGGGGATTTCGCCCGGGTTGGTCCAGATGTTGGCCGCCAGATCGGGATGCGTGTAGTCGATGCCCGTGTCGATGACCGCCACCAATGTCGAGCTACTGCCGGTCGTTACTTCCCATGCCTCCGGCGCGTCGATATCGGCGTCGAAAGTGCCGCCGGTCTGACCCGTGTTGTTCAGTCCCCACAGATTGTCGTAAAACGGATCCTCGAAGGTTGCTGCGATGGAGACGCGGTAATCCGGTTCTGCAAACAGGACGTCGTTTCGTCCTTGGAACGATGCGATGGCCTGACCGACCGAACGCCCTTCGCCGACCGGCACTTTCCAGAGGTTGCCGCCTCGGGTCAACCGGGTGCCGTCGACACCCACCGTCGTCGGCGCGTCCTCTCGAAAGCCGACCAGGATATGGGACGGATCATAGGATTGCGGATCGATCTGTAATGCGTCGAAGCCGATCGGGCCGGCCGTACCGATACTCAACAGGCAGCGATCTTCCAGGTTCTCAACCGACAAACGACGACGTTGCAGAGACTTCGCCTCGTGTCGTGACGGTGTGTATTTGCGGCGCCACACTGACATCATAATGCTCGCTTTCCGAAAAGAATAACACAAAGTACCCATGACGGGCCGGGACGCGCGGACAGCGAGCCCGTGCCGTGCGAGGTGCGAGTCTGAAGGAATAACCCAAAAGAAGGGGGCACCCGCGGGCGGCGATCAGCCTTCGTCAAAAAAACGTGGTGGGAAAGCGACGAGGAGGTTCCAGACGTACCCTGGAAATGTAGGCGGTAAGCGACGACTTTGGGCTTCCATGCCGACTACCAGATCAGGCGTGTGTCATCATTGACATCCGTCGTATGGTGCTAGTGCCAGAATTGCAGACTCACAACGCTTCCCGTGAGCAAGACGCCGCCGCCATCGAAAAGTGCAACGAGCGTCAAGCGTGATGTGACATAGCATACGGCAAACCTACATCGGCGTCAAGCGGAATGTGAGCGACACATTCATGGCATATATATTCATTTCTCCTGTTCTGAGGTAATCTTTGCGAGCGCCGCCGTGTTGACGACCGCAACCGATCGGAGGGATGAATGGTCACGCGCGAGGTCGTGCTGTAAATGTCCCGCTCGCCCTTGTTGGCCAATGTGTCGGCCTTTCAATTCAAACGCCAATGGTGCCGTTTTTGAGAAAGTACAGTACCGGACCAACCCGATAGAGTATTAGCGAGGCTTGCGTGGCGTTGCTGTTCTTCCAAGTTGGTTTGTTCTTCTCAGGATAAGTCGTGATGCAGAAACCCGAGCCTCTGAAGGTCCTCTACGAAGACAACCATCTGCTGGTGGTCGTCAAGCCGGCCGGATTGGCAACCATGGGCCTGCCGGACAACCAACCCACCTTGCTCTCCGTTGCCCGACAATACATCAAGGAGAAATACGACAAGCCGGGCAATGTCTACCTCGGTGTGGTCAGCCGCCTCGATGCGCCGGTTACCGGCGTGGTGCTTATCGCGAGGACCTCGAAGGCCGCACGGCGAATGACCGAGCAATTCCGTTTGGGTAGCGTGGAGAAGATCTACTGGGCAATCGTTGCGGGGCGCGTCGAGCCCGAGTCGGACGAATGTACCGATTGGGTGAAGAAGGACGAGCGTCACCGGCGGATGCACATCGTTGGCCCCAAGTTACCCGGCGCGAAGGAAGCGAGGCTCCTCTATCGCCGGCTCGACGACGTTCGGGGTGACTCGCTTCTGGAGGTAACGCTCAAGACGGGTCGAAAGCACCAGATTCGTCTCCAATTGGCCCATCGGGGATTCCCGATACTCGGCGACCGGAAATATGGCAGCCGCCGCCCTTGGCCCCAGGGAATCGCGTTACATGCCCGACGGCTGGTCGTTGCTCATCCGATCCGAGGCGAGCGGCTGACACTGCAAGCCGATCTACCCGACGCCTGGCGGTCGCACGGCGCGACGCCCTTGCAGTAGAGCCCAGGGGCGGATAATGTGGTAGGTGAGGCTTATTGATCCCCACATAGCCATTTGGATGGCCCTTGAACACCCCAAGCCAATCCCCGTTCTGGAAGAGTGCGTTGGCCAGCGGGCTGCTCAACGAGAAGCAGCTCGAGGAGGCTCGGGCCGGCGTGCGCTGGTCCGGCAGCGACGAACCCGAGGCCGATACCCCGCCGACCGACAAGCAGTTGGCCGACCGATTGGTCGAGACCGGGCAGTTGAACGCCTGGCAAGCCTCGCAGTTGCTCGAAGGGCGGTCTCGGTTCAACCTGGGCCCTTATTGGATCGTCGATTCGATCGGTCAAGGCGGGATGGGCCATGTCTTCAAGGCACAAGACGATGTCCTGGGACGCACCGTGGCCGTCAAGGTCCTCCCACGCAGCAAGGCAACTCCCGAGGCCGAGGCCAGCTTCGCCCGCGAGATTCGCATGCTGGCGAGCCTCGATCATCCTCGGCTGGTTCATGCGTTGGATGAGGGACACGAAGGCAACGTTTATTACCTGGTATGCGAATACGTTCCCGGCCTGGATCTCCGCAAGTTGGTCCATCGCGACGGCCCGTTGTCGATGCAGGCCGCCGCTCGAATCATCTCGCAGGTGGCCGAGGGACTCGACTATGCCCATCACCAAGGTTTGATCCATCGCGATGTGAAGCCGGGTAATGTGCTGGTCACGCCCGAGGGAGAGGCCAAGCTGTCGGACCTGGGGTTGGCCGGCCCGCTCGAAGCGGATGCCGAAAGCGACCCTCGCTACGGCAAGATCGTCGGCACGGCCGATTACGTCTCGCCGGACCATATCGAGTCACCCTGGGAACCGACCCCCTCGTGGGACATCTACTCGCTCGGCTGCACGCTCTACTACGCCGTCACGGGCAAAGTTCCGTTTCCCGGCGGGTCGACTTCGGACAAGGCGAAGGCCCATTGCGAATTGCGACCGTTGGACCCACGACGGCTCAATCGGAAACTCAGCGATGAGTTTGTCGACGTGTTGGCCGACATGATGGCGAAGCACCCCGAGGAGCGAGTCTCGTCGGTCGTCGAGGTCATTTCCCGTCTGAGCCGATGGGCCAACGAGGCGATTCCCGTCGACCAAAACGAGTTGTCTCCCGACCGGTCGGTCCCTCCGGTCGTCACGGCGCCGCCGCCCCCTCCGCCGCTGGTCCAAGGCTCCATCCCTCCGATCGCGGTAGCTTCCGGCCGCCGGCCGCCCGTGGCGTCGGGTACGCCGGACCCGGGGTCGGGCGACTTACCCCAGCCCACACCGGGCGATGAAGACAGTTCGAGTCTGGTGATACAGACCACCGATTCGACGGAGCCGAGCGAAGGCGTTCAACTGCCCTGGTTCCTCTGGGCCTCGTTGCTGATCGCGGTGGTTGCCCTGGTCGCCTGGTTCGTTAGTCGGCTTTAGATTCCGTATGATGGCCCTCCGAGGCCGTCGCAGGGGCTGGCTTCTTCGTATGCGCGACAATGCAATGGCAGGTAAAGTCGTGAGCGGCAAGGCACTACTCCTCGTCTTCCTTCATCGTTGCCTTCGCGATGATCTCCTGCTGGACGTTACCCGGCACGATGTCGTAGTGGCTGAACTCGATCGCATAGCTACCCTGGCCGCCCGTGATACTCGACAGGCTTCGGGCGTAGGTGGTCACTTCGGCCAAGGGGACTTCGGCCGTGATCGTTTGCATTCCACCGCCGGCCGAATCCATACCGGCCACTCGGCCGCGACGCCCCGACATATCGCTACTGATATCGCCCACGTTGTCCGAGGGTATGGTGATCTCGATCTTGACGATCGGTTCCAACAAGGCCGGCTTGGCCTGCTGAAAGACATTCTTAAATGCCATCGACGCGGCCGTCTTGAACGCCTGCTCGTTACTGTCGACCGGATGGTCCTTGCCGAAGTGGACCTCGACGCACACATCCTGCACGCGAAAGCCGGCCACCACGCCGCGCTCGATCCGATCCTTAAACCCCTTCTCCACCGCGGGCATGAAGTTGCTCGGGATCGTGCCGCCGACGACCGAGTCGAGCCAGAGGAAGTTGTTCTCCTCGGTATAGTGAGGCGTCTTGAGCGAGGGGAAACGGGCCTTGACCGCATATTCCTCGATGTCGGTCTCCTTGGGCAACGGGAACATCCGAATGTGGACTTCGGCGAACTGGCCGCTGCCGCCGGACTGCTTCTTGTGGCGGTAGCTGCCCTCGGCGTTTGCTTGGATCGTCTCGCGATAGGGGATCTTCGGTATCTTCGTGTCGACCTCGACCTTGTCGCGACGCTTGAGCCGTTCCTGAATGATCTGCAAGTGCAACTCACTCATGCCCGTGATGACTGTCTCCTTGGTCTGCTGGTCGAGGTCGCGGAGGAACGTGGAATCCTCGTCGACGATCTTTTTCAAGGCCCCGGAGAGCTTCGTCTGGTCGCTTCGGCTTCTGGGCGTAACGGCCAGACCGACCATCGGCGTGGGAAAAATGATCGGCGCCATGGTGACGTCACCGAGCGTGCTGCTCGTCTTGAGGTCCTCCATCTTGACCAGGGCCACGATGTCGCCCGGGCCGGCCGAGTCGACCGGAGTCGTCTCATCGGCTTGCACCTTCATCGGCTGGCTGATCTTCAACCCCTTACGCATTCCAATGACGGGAACCGTCGAGTCCTTCTGTAATGTTCCCGAGAAGATGCGAAGGAAGCTTAGCTTCTGGACGAAGGGGTCAATGCGCGTCTTGAAGACTTGTGCGACCAGCGGTCCGGCCGGGTCCGCCTCGACCGCGACCTCGTTGCCCTCGGTGTCCGTGACCGTTCGCTTGATCACGTTCGGCGGAAGGCAACACATGGCCAAGGCGTCCAACAGTTCGTCCACGCCCCCACCCGTCTTCCCCGAAACGCAAACGATCGGAATGACCGTTCCCTCAGCCACTGCTTGAACGATCAGCCGCGAGAGTTCCTCGTCGGTCGGCTCCTGGCCCTCGAAGTAGCGTTCCATGACCTCTTCGTCGACCTCAATGATCGACTCCAGCAGGGACTCGCTGATTTCATTCGGATCGATTAGGGCCCCGTCCGTGTCGTCGGGCACCTTCAACGTGTTCGCCACGCCGCGGAAGTCGGCCCCGCTACCCAGGGGAACGTTCAGCAGAACACAGGCGTTGCCGAAGACTTCCTTGATGTTCTCCAGCAGCGCGGGGAAGTCGATGTTGTCGGAGTCCATCTTGCCGATCACGAGGATTCGGCCCAACCCGGCCTCGCCCGCCTCGGCGAATACACGCCGCGTGTTGACTTCGATACCCGCCTGGGCGTTGATCGTGATGGCCGCCGTATCGACACCCCGCATGGCCCCGATCACCTGGCCGATGAAATCGGGATAGCCGGGTGTGTCGATCACCTGGAAGTGCTTGCCGCCGTGATCGAAATGCACCAAGCTGGCCTCGACCGTGTACTTGTGCTGCTTCTCCTCCTCGTCGAAGTCGCAAATGCTGGTGCCGTCGTCGACGCTCGCCTGCCGGTTCACGGCGCCGGTGACGTTCAGAAGCCTGTCGATCAGCGTGGTCTTGCCCGTCGACCCGTGCCCACAGAAAGCAATGTTCCGAATGTCTTCGACTTTGTACTTCGCCATGGCAATGTGTCCTTTGAAATCAGGGGCTTACCCGGTGTTTGCCTATTTGAGTTGTTATAGTTCTCCTGCCGCGGTCATCGCCTCCGGCAGTGCCAGTCTTCCCTCGTATAACGATCGGCCGATAATGCAGCCCGCCATCGGGATGCTCGCCAGCCGGGTGACGTCGTCGACGGTCGTTACACCGCCCGACGCGACCACGGGCAAATGGACGGCCGATTGCATTTCACTCATCGCCTCAACGTTCGAGCCGGCCATCATGCCGTCGGTCGCAATGTCGGTGTAGACGATCGCGGCGAGCGGCTCCTCGGCGAATTGTCCGGCCAACTCGGTCGCCGACACGTCGCTCACTTGCAGCCAGCCTTCGGTCGCCACGCGTCCCTCCCGAGCATCGATCCCCAACACGAGTCGATCAGGAAACTCGCGGCACATCCGGCGGAACCAGTCGGGCTCCTGAATCGCCAAGGTCCCAATCACGAGCCGTCGAACGCCCACTTCCAGCAGTTGGGCAATCGTCTCCTTCGAGCGGATTCCCCCGCCCAACTCACACGGGATGTCGACTGCCTCGACAATCGCCCGTATGCTCGCTAAATTACCTAACTCGCCGTCTCGGGCACCATCCAAGTCGACCAAATGGAGCCGTCGGGCCCCCTGGCCGACCCAATGTCGGGCCATCGCCGCAGGATCTTCGCCGAAAACGGTCTCCTGACCATAGTCGCCCTGCCTAAGGCGTACGCACTGCCCCCCCCTTAGGTCGATCGCAGGCCAAACTTCCACTTCTACGACGCTCCAGCCCAAAGCAGGGCGCAAGGGCAAAACACGTAATATGACACAGATTCACGCACCCTGCAAGCCGATCGGCGGGAGCTATCATGGCGGAATCGCAAGAGGGCAGGTAGAATGGGGGATCTGTTATGAAATAACCCCGATGAACTGCCTCGACGGATGATCGCATGAGAACTGACTCGACTCGCCGACGTTGCCACGGCCTTTGGACCATCGCTGCTGGGCTGCTATGCTCGACGACGGCCATCGCCTCGGAACCGGCCATCGACGGCTATCGCGACTATCGGGCCCATCATGCCGAGATGCGGTCGATTGCCCGATCCGAGTTGGCCACGTTTACCTCTCTCGGACGCACTTTGGGCGGGCGAGAGATCGGCCTGCTCTCGATCGGCACAGGCAAGCTCGACGAGAAACCGGCGGTGCTCATTGTCGGCGGCGTGGTGCCCTCTCATTTGGCCGGCAGCGAGTTGGCTCTGCGGCTGGCCCGACGGTTGACGGATCAAGCCCAGGCGGACAAGGACGCTCGGGCCATGCTCGATCGGGTTACCTTTTACGTCATCCCTCGTCCGGCCCCCGATGCCTGCGAGGCGTTCTTTCATGCCCCCTATTCTCCTCGCGATGGAAACCAACGTCCGACGGACGACGATCGGGACGGCCAGATCGACGAAGACGGGCCGGACGATCTCGACGGCGATGGATGGATCACGCAGATGCGAGTCGCCGATCCGACCGGTCGCTATATGGCCCATCCCGACGATCCTCGCGTGTTGATCGAGGCCGACCCGAAGCAGGACGAGCAGGGCCAATGGTCGCTCTATACAGAAGGCCGCGATAACGACGAGGACGA
>SDBT01013022.1_pt1 | contig 13342 bp, 5 predicted proteins | sample 2277101 | NCBI WGS metagenome assembly SDBT01 (sample SAMN10404973, study PRJNA504765) | marine sediment metagenome | isolation source: marine sediment core GS10_PC15, 103 cmbsf | place: Arctic Ocean: Southern Knipovich Ridge | collected 2010 | reverse complement strand
ATTATTTTTATTAAAATTGTTATTAATATTTTTATTAATATTTTTATTAATATTTTTATTAATATTTTTATTAATATTTTTATTAATATTTTTATTAATATTTTTATTAATACGCTTTCCCTTCCTTAATTCAAAATCTTTTGTTTTGAATTTTTTTGGTTTAACTTTCTCTAACTCTTTCTTCTTCTTTTCTACCAATAATTCCAATATTATATCCCGCTTTTGCATAAATTCTTTACGTCTCTTACTACGTGGTGGCAATTTTGCAACCATCCCATCCACTTTCTCCAATATATCTATCTCTTTTTGACCAAATTGTTTAACTATCTCATTCCTCTCATCTATCACATTTACTACATTAGATATTTGAGTAACATTTTTAACTTTACTATTAATTCTTGTATTAACTCTCTTGTTCGCTTCTTCTATATCTTTATTGGTCAATTGATACTTCTCTTTTAATCCTTTCGTAAATCCACTTATAACTATTACCGAATGCTGATAATATCCTATTAACAATTCTAAAACTCTTTTACGTAATTCTATGAATTGTATCGGCTCTACCTTAAATATATCCAAAAAGTTTACAACATTTAATGTATAATTATGACATATATTTTTTATAATTATATACGTCTTTATCTCATCCACTTCCAATTGCTTTTTAAATTCAGTTAAATCTTTGACCATATCTTTTGGACCATCATTATTAAAATCTTTAAAACAATTTTTATACTCATATAACCCCCTCCTTATATTTTCATGACTGTTTTTTTTTATATAATCATCTAAAATATTTTTATATGAATTATGTTGATCTTCCATCGGTATAACCTTTATAATATTAAATATTTTTTTTATAACATTATCTATCGAACCCTTTGGTAATAATTTTTTTAACTCTGTTTCCGTATATTCCAATTTAGTTAATGGATCTGTCGCTCTTAATGCTACTCCACCTGTACTATATTTTATTTCAAAATTATTTAATGAACATTTATTATCCTCCTTTATCAATGTTTCGTATTTACCATTTTTTATATTATCTACCCCCTTATCATCCAACGCTACATTTAATCTATCTTTCGAATATGACCACAAATTTCTATACTCTTTGTATATTTCATTTTTATTCTTACCTTCTACTACCGTCTTTATCAAATTCATCACTCGTTCTGCATTACTCCTATCATCTCTTCTATCATCCCTCCTACCATCCTTCCTATCATCTCTTCTATCATCCCTCCTATCATCTCTTCTATCATCCCTCTTATCATCTCTTCTATCACTTCTATCATCTCTTCTACTAAATGAAGTTCTATCGTTTCTTTTACCAAATGGAATACTGTCTCTTCTATCAAATCTACGACTACCATTTTGTAATATACGACTACCATTTTGTGATATACGACCACCATAGTGTGATCTTTTTCTACCTTTATCTTTTCTTCCAAATTTGGTTGGTTTGCGAAATTTATTTTTAATATGTTCTTCTTTAACTTCTTTAAATGGTTCAGTCCTATATTTACTTAGACCATCTATACTTCTCAAAACTCTTAGATCTACTGTTTTACTAAGTAATGATTGCACTAATGTAGCAAATATCTGCCAATATTTAAATGAATTTGTCCATACCTTAGGTTCTAACATTAGATCTGGAACATATTGACTTAAATTTCCTTGACTACGATCCATTACAGCTTGTATTAATGTTGCTACTTCTTCATACGGTTTGTCAGGACCATCATCTTTGATTTTTTGTATTAATCCTTCCGGATCTGGATTTTCATAGGTGAAATCTGTATTGAGTCCTGCCAATCCAATGTTACCTAATTCTCGTCTTTTATAGATTTTAACTAATTTTTTATTTGCTTCAATACATCTTTCTGTTGTTTTCATATAAGATTGTATAACTTTTGATAAAATTTGTTTTCTCTCCAGTTTATTAGGTTCTTGTGAAATATATGAAACTAATTTTGCTGTTCTCTCTGCATATAAATTTACTATATTTAGCTTTAATTCTGGTGATAAATTTCTTATAGAATCTTCCACTAATCTTTTTGTTGCATTATTCATACCACAAATATACTATATATTAATATTTTTTTATATATTTATATATAATATTTTACATATATATATATATAAATTAATTTTTTAACAATTCATGTATCATTCAAATACCTAACAAAAAATATTTTTGATAAATTATTTACAAATTTTATTCCCCTGAAATATCCAATCCCATATTGTTATGATATTTACTACAAGTTTTAGAATAAAGTGGTATATAATATTTGAGATTATTCAGCTTTATTTATTTTTTTTATTAATCAAATTCCTAACATTTTATTAGCAACTCTATTACGTGATGTTAGTAGTGCACATTGATAATAATTATTGGTACTAAAGGTCATGCGACAATACAATATTATCTTCTCCTTTGTATAAGAATTATCTGGCCATAAATATGGAGTATTCATTATATATGCCGCTTTGTTCGAAAAAATTGTAAATATCTTGTGTCTTAAATCTGCTGCTCCCAATTTCTTCATATCGTTTATATCACCCTTTATCATATTTCGCCACAATCTTGGATCCTTTATTTCTCTTTCTCCATTCGTGACCATAACTGTACCTTGAGCTCTAACTCTTCGACTAATTGTTTTTCTATCTAATCTACTTCCAGGTATAATATGATCTGTAATCTTACTTACTAAATATGATTCTCTAATTTTACCTTCTATGGCTGCATTAATTAAATCAAAGAGACCATGTTGATGTCCTAATTCTAATATTGAAATATCTACATATGGTATATAAATTGTTAATCCATCTAATTTCTTCTTAACTTTCTCCCAATATTCTTTAGATTCTATAATCTTCCAATCTCTCGCTGTCAAGATCGTATTAATATTACTAATATATTCATTCTTATTAGTTATTACTGATGGAATTGCTGCGAAAGTTGAATTTAATACAGAAATATCTTTTGTAATAATTCTATCCAATAATTTATCCTTTAATCTATCATATTTATCTTCAGCTTTATTCGATAAATCTTTGAGAAGTCTATCATCCATCTTATTAAATACTTCATGCAATTGTCCAACAATTTCCACTGGATATTTCTTAGGATCATTTTTAATTAATTGTTGATATGAACCCAATGCTATAGTTTTGTAAGCATGCGATTTTAATTGATAATGACCAAATTTTGTAAATGCTGCATCTCTCAGTTTTGAAATACGTTTTCCCATTGTAGCTAATTTATTAGGATTATTTCTAATAGTCGCTTCTATCATATCTAATGATAAGAGATTATCTAATTCATAATTTCTTAATCTTTTATATTCATTGCCAATAAATTGAGATGCTGTTTTTGCTCTTAATGCTTTAGATACAGGATCTGATATTTTACCAATTTCTTTAAATCTAACATCTATTTTGGAACGAATATTACGTAAATCTTTAATGTGCACTCCTTTTCTCATTCTTTCTAAAATTTGATCAATATATTTGATATTTATATCTTTATTCTTTAATAATCTTTCAAAATAATCATGCACTATCTTTATCGACGTTCTTCCTATAAATTCTTTCTGAATAAATCCACCCATTGCTAAAGGTTTTTTATCAACAATATCTAATTTAGGTGATGCACCTATCATATCTACTAATCTATTTATCATTTCATCTGCAGTGCCAATTAATGGATAATTCTGTACTTTCAATTGAGATAATGATTTAATTTTATTTTGACCACCTATAACTCTAACTGATATTCTACTACCTATACTTGTTGGTTTAGGATTGTTAATATCTGGTGTTCCTCTATCAATTCCATAGGCAGATATATCTCTATTATTTAAACCAAAAAAATTATTAATCGTATTATCTATTAGTGATCCAAATATTTTAATATTAGATGAAATATTTTTATAAATTTGATTATATTTATTGTCATATTTTCTTTTTTGAAAATTCTTAAATTCATCATTAAATATTGTTAAATTATTTCTAACTTGATCTAATAAATCTGCAATAACTACAACTAAAAATTCACGAGCTGTTTTTACAATATTATTTTCAACTTTTTCTTCTGCTGCTATAACAGCTTGTTGAATTAAAGTTATTATATTTTGTGTTGATGGAGTATAATCTTCATATGTTTTTACTTCTGTATCACTTGCAGATAATTCATTAGAAAATATCATAATTCCATTAGATCCTGGTCCCTTAACTGTATATCCTCTTAAACGAATACTATCAAAAAATTCATTTCTATCTTTTTCATCTATATAAGGCTCATATATCTTTCTTAAATTTATAGAATCTAATGTTATATCTTTATTCTCATTTTGAAGCATCATTACTGCCAATCTCATAATATCTTCCAATGTTCCTATGGCATGTTTAGTGAGATCTACATATTTCCAACATAATCCACTGGAAATTGAATACTGGATATATTCCTTTTCCACTTTTATTTTATTTATTATCTCTTCTCCCTCTATTTCTGGCAGAATTTTCATCACTTTATCACCAAAATTTTGTATTGAAGTTAAATCTTTCGGTACATCTCCCACTTGATCTACATTCATAAATGTAAATTTTTTTGTCTTAGCTGATAGATCTTTCAAAAACGATGCATAGTCATTAATATCTAAATGATCTGTAATCAGATTGGAAATATTTTCTGATTGTTCTTCTAATTTATTTCTTAATTCAATAACTTCTGTAATAATTAATGAAGAATCTTCATCTCTCAGTATAGATTGTATCTTCTTTCTATTTGAATTATTCTTATGAACATTATTAATCATATTAATAGGAGTTTCACCTAATACAGTGGCAATATTTTTATTAATATTAAGGAGAATAGGTTTATATTTATTTAATGTAATATTAGTCATAACATTAATCATTTTAAAATTTGCTAATTTATTTGCTCCAATCCATTCTTCATTTGAAATATAATTATGTGCAGAACCATATTGCTTATTATAATGCATAATATATAATAATATAATATATTTTTAATATTAAGAGATCTTTTTTAATATTAAGAGATATATTTTATTAATATATTTTTATATATATTTTACATATGTTTAACTTTATTAATTATTTTTTTATTCTTATCTTTATGTAAATTTAATATTTTTAATAACTTCTTTTTACCCATGATCTTCGTAATATATTTTAACTCTTTATAAGTTATTTTACTCAATTGTTGATAACATTTTTGTAATTTTTTTAAATTTTGTTGACCACCATATTGTGTTTGATAATATTCAGGATGTAATTCTCTATCTTGTTTATTAATTATTGATATAAAGGATGATGGTAATTGTATTCCTGGAACTTGTATGGATTCTACATATTCATTACTAGTTTCTTGTTTTTTTTCAATAGATTTATTTATCTTATCTAATGTAAATTTACATTGATTACCTAAATATGCATAATATATAATAATATTTTCTCTAAATTTTTTAAGAATATCTTGAAAATTCTTTTCTACAATTCTTGTAGCACTATCACATGATATAACTCTTTCACAAATAGCTTCTTGTCTACATGGTTTTAATAAATTAGTTCCAATATATGATGCGCATTTATTTGAAACATTAGTTGGAGCATTGATTTGTAATCTTCTACCACATTTTTCTTTTAGCTGAATTTTCATTTTATAATCATCATATTCTCCAGTTTTATCTGTGCATAATCCTTCTAATAATTGTTCAATTATAATTTCATTAGCTTTATCAGTTGAAAGTAAATTATATAATTTTTTTAAAGTGGAAGATGTATAATATATAGAATTAGATATTTCATCTAAGTTAATTCGACTTGAAAACATTAATTGATAAATGGAAGCATATAAAAACCAATATTCATTAAATTGTTTATTATTTTTAGAACTTGGTTGTATATTTTTAAATATAATTTGTGCTAATTCTCGAAAATTTTTAGTATTTTCATCTTTATTATCACTAAATATTAATCTAGAATTTGGATTAAGTATAGATTTATTATTTTTTGTTAATTGTGGATTCACTATTTTATTACAATCAGTTATAATAGATCCAAAAATAGATGATAATAATTTTTGATCTTTATCTTGAACAGTTGCTGCACTATTGAATGTTAAAAATCTATTATTTATTTTAATTATATTCTTATTGTTAAAAAATATATCCAAATCATTAATTAAACTTGCCATCAATATATAATATCTAAATATTTTTTAGTTATTATATTTTTTTAGTTATTATATTTTAATATGTTTTCTTTTTCTTAGATACTCTTTTCTTAACAATCTTTGTTTGCTTCTTTAGTGTACTTTTTTTACCACTTTTCTTAGTACTTCTTTTTATACTCTTTTTTGCACTTCTCTTGACCTTCCTTTTAACCATTTTTTTATTATTTTTAGTTCCGCCTATTAAACCTTTATTTGATATCAATCGTTCAAAAGAAATATCTGTTGCATTTCGTCTCTCATATTGTTTCGAAACATTCATGATAACATCCTTCATATCATTCATATTAACTAGATTTAAACATGACGTAACTGGACCACCATCTGGTGTACATGGAATTGGTTTAGTGGTTCTTAGAGTCTGAATTTTACTATCATTTGTTGGATAATTAGCATAAACAAAGATTGCTTCTTTAACACCTTCATCCTTAATAATCATATCATTTTTAATACCATATGTTTTAAATAATTCATATCTATATGCATTTAATTTTTGAATATCACTTTCATCCTTAATATTTGTAATCGTTGGTGGTGGTGATGCATAATACCATTCATTTGAACCTTCTTTACCTATAATAATAACACCTCTAAATTTTCTATCTCTAATATCTTTAATAACTCCACCCAAACCTGATCCAAAAATTGTTCCTAAAGCTGTGATACGACTTTTAATACCTGGTATGTCAGTTCCTGTTAAAATATTAAATAAACCGTAGGTATTAATTGCAAATCTACCTTTATCAATCTTGTATGGAACCCAAATTCCTATATTTCGTTTGAGTAAATTAGCATTTCCAGGTAATTTAGTTTTATCTATCCTATCATCTTCCTGAATTTCTTTGATGAAATCTTGAATATTTGATAATCTTTTTAAATCTGTCTGTTCACGAAAATCTTCCTTGAATTTAGGTACTTTTGATTCACCTAATGCGATCATCTCCCGTAATGAATTCTCAAATTTTTTAGACACCTTATCTCTCCATGCTTCTGTTACACCTCTTTCACCTGGTTTAAGTTTTTCAATAATATTTTGCACTTTAGATGTTTCTTCCAATGGTAATAATAAATATGGACGTATCTTAGCATATTCCATTTTAAATTTTGCTTGATTTTCTCCTCTCATATCTTGAATATGATTAAACTGTTTTTCTAAGGGTGCTATTCCTATACCAGCACCTTTTTCGATAATAGAATTAATTTGTTCATCGATCTTTTTCATCTGACGGTCATATTCGCGATCTCTTTCTAAATATTTTTGATATTCTGTATGAAATTTTTGGACATTTGTTAGAAAAACTCCCTTGACTCCTCTCAAACCTCGATCTACCTTTTGTTCATCTCTTTCTAATAAACCTCTAGTTGCTGTAGCTAATTGAGTGTCAACTATTGCACGTGCTTCAGATGTATAGATTTCCTTCTTTAATTCCCATTCTTTTTCAGCTCTAGTTTCAACTTCTTCAATATCGAATAATAATGCTCTTTTACTCTTTAAAAGATTATCTAAATATGCTTTTAATTTTAAGAAAGCTTCTTTATTGATTTTAGCTTCTTGCAAAAGACCAGCAGTACATTTTCTTTGTTCTGGAGCTTTATCTGGGAAATTAGCTTGGATTAAATTATATTCTGAATCTAAACAATCACGCAAAAAATCCATTAAATTAAATAATGGTGTACGTCCATCTGATTTTGTTATTTTTATATTCAATATAGAAGAAACATCTAATTTTATTAAATGTCGACATCTTCCTGTACACCACGTTACATATTCTGCATCATTCCATTTTTCTCTTAGTACTTTAGATGAATCCATCGTTGAAGATGGTTCTTGTCGAATAACAATTGCTTTATTTACCATTTCACTAAATGCTTGCCTAAATTCTGTAGTAAATGCTAACGTTAATGGTTGTCCTTTACAATCTGTAAATTTATCTTTATATGATGGTCTATCAGGTATTCCTTGATATGTAGGAGCTGCTGCTCTAGATCCACCAGTAATATTTCCCCATAATTGTGAGGAATAAGTTGGACCCCCCTCACTTATAATAGTGGCACCATAATTGTTAGTATTCACTGGAACTGCAGCTGCACCCTTATTGGCCCAAGCATCTCTTTCAAATTTTGTTAAAAAATTATCTGGATGATCTCGATCACTATATTCATTCGGTATGGGAGCTTCAAATAATATTTCCCTAACAATTTTAATAGATCTTGACAATCTATATATAAATCTTTCTTTCCATAAATCTATATCAACTGGTGTATTAATTTTAGATCTATATGTATCTCCCAAATTAAAATGATTTATGTTATAGATAAGATCTGCAAATTTCTTAATAATTGCATCTATCCCTGATTCTGATATTATCGAATCTGGCAATCTATTATGATTTTTAATATTATTGATATTACCTTGATTTACCTTATTTACCTCTCGACATCTTAAAAAACCTGAAGGATCTGTAGTATCATTACCTGTAGTATATGTTTTTAAATAAAATCCATAATTACTTAATAATAAATTATTCAACAATTCAGGATCAGTTGCCAATGATTGACCTACACCTGCTGTGAATAATGTAGATAATGGATTACCTCTAGTTCGTGCTAAAGATTGTAATGTTAATTTAGTATTATCTATCCCAGTAATTTTATTTCTATCAAAAGTATTAGCTAAATTTGGTGGTTGATTGATCCACCGATTTAAGACTAAACTATTATATGCTGTTCTAGCTGTATTATACCAAATATTTGTTCTAGGTTCGATAGTTACATTATTAATACTACCAGACGGAAATGCAATATTCTCTTGTGCATTCGTTGCCATTACACCTAAATTTTGTCCCAAATCATATGCATCATATCTTAACATAGATCTATCTAATTGCGGAATTGATCCACAAATAGAAACAAATCCTCCAACATTAGGATCTTGATTTGCAACAGCATTGCGAACTGCCAATGTCCAACCGGGTGGAACCTTTGTAAAGGCTGCATTTGAATAAACAATATCATATACCATTCGATATCTATTACCAAAATATCCAGTTATGTTAAATAAATTATCATTTGCTGTCATATCCACAGCATGCCCTCCAAAATAATGTCCTATACCACCCCCTCCATTGCAATTTGCTACGACACCTCTAATTCCACCTAAATCATCATCAGTATTTCCATTTGGATTTCGATTAGCTAACCATTCAACAGGAGAAACAAATGGTGTGAAAAATGCACCTCCTTCATATGCTCTTTGACTCTCAGCTAATGAATATATAAGACCAATTGATTCAACGTCTACACCTGGTGCAATTGCAAGAGTATAACCAGGATCTTGAACAATTTGATTCTTAATTGCACCATTTCTACTTACAATATCATTTGCTCTCATTTGACCATCATTTGGAACTGGAACAATGGTATTTCTATTTACTCCAAAAGGTATACCATATTTTTTAAGTTTATTGAGTACACTATTTCCACTAGTATTAGTCTTAATCATTTTATCTAATAATCCACCATCTTCAATCCATTCATCTGGTAATGGAACATACCAATCAGAAGAATTTGAAGTTTCTAGAGGTACAATATTACCTTTTGGATCAACTTTTTTAGTTATTACAGAACTATTATAACACATCATCATATTAAAAAAGAATTCAGTAATTGATTTAACTGATCCAATATTATCTTGATATATATCTAATGTTTTCCAATCAAGTAATGCTCTATTTACACTCTTACTATCTTGAAAACATTGTTGACCAAATTCTTTTAATATATTATTATATCCTTCCAATGATTTGAAATCGACATCATTACCCCAAAGTGAAGCTGTATCAATATATTTACCATCAATTTTATAAATATCTATTTCATTTGGATCTATCGGTGGAGTCAAACCTGTAAATGAATCTATAACATTTTTACTTTCATATAAAGTATTTGCATCATAATCGGTAATTTTATCATAACCTCGAATTACGCTCTCTAATTGCTTATCAATATTTTCTTTAATTCTTTCTTTTTGTTTAACTGCTCTTTCTTTATATGCACCTGATCCACGTGTAATATACATTTCATAAAAATTTGTATAAAAAATATCAAATGCATTTCGATTTCTTTTCAGTAATCTATCATTTTTTATTTGATTACTCATTGATAATATATTTAATACATAGAAAATATTAATCTTAAATTATACATTCTAATTTAAAATTATACCCTTCTTAGTAAATCTATTAAACAGATTCTATAAACTCTTCCGTATATATTTGACTATCACATCTCTTTCTCCCTTGACTTATAATTTTACTATTCGCTCTATCCATTATCTTACCCATCTTATCATTATTTTCTATAATTAATCCAGTAATAAATCCTAATATCAATTCTAACGGTAACATCGTATATTTCGTCTTAAATGTTAACCCTTTTTTTGTATCCATAAATTCTATAATACAAACTGGTCCTGTAATACCTCCACATAATCTATATAAACAATATTTATCACCATCTTTCCCTTCCGTTTTTGTAATATTATATAATCTATCATTATCTATATATATAACTATATTTTTCTCGTTATTTTCTGTTTCTATTTTATATTTTATACTACCTAATATTATCTTATTATTTGTTAAACATTTTATTTCTATAGTCTTATCTTTATTGGTAATTAATGGTCCACCTTGGAATATAATGTCTAAAACATCTGTATCATATTTTGATTTTTTAATTTTATTATCTTGGGTTAATTCAGTTCCAATGGAACTAATTTTAATATTATTTTTTTTCACTTCTGCAGATAGAATCAAATAATTATTCGAAATCCAAAAATACATATTGCCACGATTCTCTCTAAATGTATCTAATTTTTTACCTTTATATCCTACAAATTTAGCTAATTGATCCAACCATGGTTTACCTATATTTGATGTTAAATCAGCTAAATCTTTTAAACTATATATTTGATTTTTATTACCTTTACCTAAAATTTCATAAATATTTTTATTACCACCTGGTATATTATAAAGACTCAATGCATATCTAAAATAATATGTATAATTTAATAAATTACTATAACAATTAGCATTAATAATTTTATTATAATTTGTATAAATATCTTTAATTGGAAATGATATAATATCACTAATTCGATAGAATGTTAATTGAGATAATATTTGGTCTTTAAGACTTTTATTAAAAATAGTTTTATCTTTAATTTTGTTATATAAATCAATATCCATGATTCGTAATTGATATAAAATGGTTGCAATTATTAAGATATAGTTATAAATATCTCCAAATTTATTAATATATTTTGGTAATGCTTTAGTTAAATTTGTTATATCTACATCTTTAATTTTTAATTTTTTTATTTGATCAATCATGTTTGGTTTTTTATTTATTTGATTCTTAATTTTATACATTAGTGACATATACTGACAAAACCATATAATAAACTCATCTCTATTCTCTTTCTTCAATTTCTTTATTAATTCTTTATAATTATCTTTATTATTATTTGCTCCACCTGTGGTTGGGATTGGCATTTTTAATAATTTATCTAAAAAATTTGTATCTTTAATTGGTTTATTAGATGGTTTATTTAATAATTTATTGGATAGTTTATCAGATGGAAGTGATGGTAATAATGGTTTTTGTTTAAAAATAGTATTTCTGAGTTTATGATAATCATCTTTTTTTTCTTGAAACAGATAGATAATGAACAGACTATTTCTAATTAAACTTTTGTTAGCTTTAACGGGAAGATTAAATAAACTGGTATTAGAAACATTTTGTAAAATTATTTCATTAACATTTAGAGATGAATTTTGCAATGAATCGATACATTTGTTAATATCATCTTCTTTAACAATACGTGTATTTGGTAATTTTGTGGGATCATCGAGTAATAAAGTTGTAAATAAATCAGTCATTACTATACTATTTCTTAGAAAATAATATTTTTAATTAAATGGTAATAGTCTTTTTCTTTTTCAATGTATTTTTATAAGATGGTTCAATGATATCATTGTTATTAATAAGTTCTAATTTAGATTCTCTTTTAATCCTTTGTAATTCTTCTGTATCATAATTACAATAATCTAAAATACTTTGTGCTCTTTTTAATTCTGATTCTGTAAATTTATCACCATATTTATCTATAATATCTTGAAGAATATTGGTCTTTTCCAATATCATTTCTGAAAAAAATCTAGTCTTATCTTTGCGTAACCACTTATCTATAAAAATAGCAATTGTTTTATCTTTATCAGAAGGAAGATATATATTATGATTTTCAGGCATATCTACATGAATTTTTTTTATAAGAGCGGGAATCATGTCATAATCTTTTTTAATAATTATTTTCCATTCATTGAAATCAATTTTTGATAAATCTTCTGAACCATAATTATTAATGGTATAATTTATAGTTTGATTTTCTACATTTTGATTATTATTGATATGACCGTATTGTTGTGTATTTTGTGATTGATATTGTGATACAAATTGACTCTGAAGATTATCTATTTTACTTTCTAATTTTTCATTAAATTTTTCTTCTAAATCTATATTAGATTGCTCTAATCTATTTTCATAATCGTTTTTTAAATCTTGAATTATGTTTTCTATATTTTTCTCTTTTTTCTTTGTATCCTTTATGACATGACAATATTTACGTTTATGTGTATAATAATTACATTTATGATCAAATACCTTATCACAATATTCGCATATACTTTTTGGTTTAATTTTGTCAACACTCTTGTCAACTGTAGTTTGACAAATGTTTGAATTTGTTTGATTTTTAGACTGCAAATATATTTTATAATATTTATCATAATTTTTTATGAGTAATTGACGATCACAATTTATGTATATTACATTACACGACTTCTTGATTTTTAAGTGTCTATTAATATCACATTTTCTTCTAAAGGTTTTGCCACATCTGACACAATCCATATATTATTTTTATAATATATATAAAGATTTTATTTTTTAAGTACTTTTTAGGGTATCAATTCAAGTGTAGAAGAGTGTAGAATATTGAATACACCAGTATATACA
>SDBT01013021.1_pt1 | contig 13342 bp, 13 predicted proteins | sample 2277101 | NCBI WGS metagenome assembly SDBT01 (sample SAMN10404973, study PRJNA504765) | marine sediment metagenome | isolation source: marine sediment core GS10_PC15, 103 cmbsf | place: Arctic Ocean: Southern Knipovich Ridge | collected 2010 | reverse complement strand
AGAAAGAATAAATCCTAAAAGCATAAATACACTCCTAAATATAGCGTAAAATCCAAAAAACCTAGAACGTTGAGAGCTTGGAACTATATCATGTGATAAAGAAAAAATATTATTATAATTACCCCCGCCAATTACACTTAAAATCACTGCAATAATATAGAAATATAACCACGCTTCAAAGCCATTCCCTTCTTCAGCAAAACTCAACATTATCATACAAATCCCTCTAAAAAACGTGAATATGAAAAGAAGTTTTACCCGATTGACCTTATGATTATCTACAAACCGACTTTTTATTATTCCCGAAAGAGCTAATCCCCACAAAATTGAAGTAATAAGAAGACCCATCTCAAAAGCATGAAAAGGTTCATCAGGCCAAAAAATAAACGACAAAGGAACGATAAGAATAAATATGCCTCCAATACCGATGGAAAAGAAACCCGCTAACATGAAGATGGGCCATAATAATTTTAGAAGATGTATTTCCTTGTTTTCACTATTTTCTTCAGTCATAATATTTGTTCAATTTTACCCGTATTACTATAGTGTGTAAAATAAATGCTAAGATTTTAATTTTTTCAATTAATTCTTCTAAGATTAAACCATCTATTTTCTATTTATCAAAAGAATAAGAGTATGATCATAAAAAGTTAGTTCTAGACTATAAATCTTTGCTCAACTCGACAAAATTTGTGTGGTTCTCAACTCTCTTTATTAATCGCAAGGAAGTCCTCTCTTTTTTTACCTGTTTTATAGCGTTTTACATTTAATTTCGTCTTAAACCTCCTTTATTTTCACATAAACTAAAAATTTAAATTCGTAAAAAACAAATTAATTACATGGAAGAACGAGATGAAAATGGGATAGAGTTAGAAATTCGTGAGCATTCTGATGCAGATTTCTCCCCGGAAAGATGTCCGTTTTGCTATACTAGCACTATCAAAAGGCATACCTATAAAATAAGGACAATTCAGGATTTAGGGGCACCTCATATTTGTCGACGGGTGAGATATGAAAGAGTATATTTTAAATGCAAGAATTGTAAGAAAGTGTTTAGTATAATTCATCCCCTAATTCCCATAAGCTCCAAATACATGCCTGGCGTAATTCAATACGCAGTTTCTCGAGTTTTAGAGAGAGGGGATTCAATTCGACGAGTCACACGCGATTTAAACGAGTTACATAATGTCGAGGTTTCCGTGGTCACCGTAGAAAATTGGATTAATAAACACGGGAATAAAGATGATATAACCACAGATTTAAGCGATGAGAGCCCACCTGGAACATTTTCGGGATTTATGTCGTTAGATGGAACTTTTAAATCCGTGAAACTAAAAAAAAACGACCAAAATATGGAACCCTAAAACCAGGATTTTTGCTTGCTACAGATACGATAGAAAGAAAACCGATTGCGGGCGCCTTAGTTTCCGGTGAAAACGAAGAGGAGACCACCTTTTTTTTACAAACTTTAAAAAACTGGCTATCTAAGCCTGTAAAATTCATGACCATTGATTTTTCTACGAGACTTGAATCGGGAGTAAAAGCTGTATTTCCTAATGCTATTATGCAGAAATGTGTTTTTCACGCCATCCAACTACTCACGAGGGGGTTAGGGAAAGAATTTATCAGGGTGAAAAATCAGTATCTTCTCGCTCATATTAAAGAATGGCAAGAGCTAAGTAGGGTGACCCAATCTTTAGAAAGAAATGAAGAGAAGAAGACCACACCCCGCCTTTTCTTTACGGATACGATTTATGCTTGGGATATCTACCAAAATCTAAGAGGTTTACTTTCTAAGAAAGACCCACGAGAAATACAGATGTCTTTACTCCATTTTTTTTCAAGTTCTCAATTTAGTAAATGGGCAAGGAAGGAGGTATTTCTGCAAAAATATGCTGTTATTTTTACTAAAACCAAGCTTAAATTTAGTGATAAAGCATTAAAGTACGTCATTCCGAAGATCTTCAAAGCGTGGAGAGCTACTATTCGGGGATTTCGGCAAGACTTGGAAGAGTCCAAATCACGCTTTAATAAAATACGGTACCTCATTCTCATGAATCCTCTTAATATGAGCCCTTATCACATTAAAAAATTGCGTAAATACTTACAAGAATTTCCTTGGTTGCGTACATATAGAAAAATCATTGTAAAATTCTATTATCAATTTCGATTAGCTCCTGCCAAGAGAACTTCACTTAAGTTTTTATCAGCTCTCATTACTGAAGAATCCCATACTTGGTTGAAGAGTGCAGTGCAAACTTTAATCGTCAATGAAGAGCAAATATTTCGATTTCAACATATCCCAGAAATTTACTCTAAAGGGAAAAATAATAAGGCAATTAAAGTTGTAAATGAGTCCAGCAATAAACTCGTGAATCAATTATATCGAGTCCAATGTGGGATGCGAACACTACCCAATTTAAGAATGCGAATCTCTCATCGGCTCAAGTGTCCAGTAATTATTTCACCAACTTTATTAGAGAAGGCTAATTATCAAACTAAAAATATGTGATCATACCCAAGAATAAAATAAAAAAAAAAAGTTTAAGTTGAACTCTTAGTTTAACTGCTATTTCTTCTCTTGAAAGTATATAATAGTATTAAGGACTATTAATACGATAAGTATAATACTATTCGCTTTTTCAAGTGTTAAATCATAAAATTTAGATCTTTTTTTTCTTGACTTGGTTTAGATTCTTGCGAACGAAACGTAATTTATCAATTTGCTTATTAAGGCTCTCAATAATTAGAGCTATAAATCCAAAGGCAAATAAGATAGTCAACCACTCGAATATTGGAAAGAAAAATACAAAGAGAAGAATATTTACGATTGTAGCAATAAAGCCATACTTTGCCAAATTTCGAGTAAAGTCATATTTATATAAAGCGATTGATGGTAAGAGAAAAGCTAGAACAGTCACACAGAAAAGAATGGATGCCCAAATTCCGTGAAGTACAGGATAATAGTCCAATGGAAATATTCCAATCATTATTATAGTAAAAGCTGCTATAAAACCTGCTAATTGGGTTAACATGGTAAGTCTTTTATTTTTTTTTCCCCCGATATAAAATTCAAATAATCCCAGATAGAACGGAAAAAGAAAAATTCCAGTTATTACACAACCGATATTAAAGAAAATAGCTCCTTTAGGATTTAATATTGAGCTACCAAGATCGGACATCCAATTGTTCATAGGGTTATATCCAGGGAAAAGAGATATTGAGATTAAAGTAAAAATCCAAAATATAACTATGGCTGGAATACCAGTAATCAAACTCAATGGCCACTTTAATGGATTTTTCTTCATTTTATGCCAAATCCTTGTTGTTTAATATTCGAATTTTTTTGTCGTAAATTTGTGGTAAAGAATTTTAATGATTAATAAAGTTTTCTAATTTTTGGTAAAAAATATTTCTCTAAATTTATAATAAAAAAACACTTATTTAAATGTTTCTATCCAGTATGGATTTGTCTAGAGCTAAAAAGTTAAATTATTTTTCGACTAATTTTTTACCACAAATCCTTGACAAAATTGGAAAATCTAACTATTAAAATAGTTAGATCTTTTAATTTAAATTATTAATAATGGATATTCTTGTAATAATAAACTATTATAATGACTAAGATGAAAATTCTTTCTTGATATAAAAATGAATTTAGAAGAAGATCAGGTTTCAAGTTCAGAAAAATTAATTGCTTTAATTGATCATAGTGAAAACAATGATGAAAGATTAAGTTACATCAATATACTAGGCAGCTTAAATATAAAGACTTTTAGAATGTATGAATATCTTGAAAATTTGTTGCTTTCAGATTCCAGCGTATTTGTTAGAGCTGATGCCGCTAAATGGTTAATTTTAAATTTTAAAGATAAAGGTAAAACTCCACTATTGTGGTCTGTACAACATGAAAAATCCGCTTATTTTTTTAAAATTCTTTTAGACTTTATAGAGGGCAAAAATGAGAGTTTCTCAGAATTATTAGAAAAGGAGATCCTTAAAAGATTTAGCCACACATATGATTTATATGAGGAGGAGGCTAGATTTATTTTTGATGTGGAATATCAGAAAGATATGGAACTTGGTGAGTTAGTAAAGTATATTTCACAAGATCCTGTAGAGGTGAGACTCTATCAAAAAAGAAACGGTCGGATTATTGCTCTCAATTTAAGCAGCAAACATATCCCAGAATCAATTGTAAATCTTTCAGAGTTAAAATCCTTAAATCTTCACCAAAATAGTTTAAAATCATTGCCAGAGTCAATAAGGAAATTAAAAAATCTAATAAAAATAGATTTGAGCTCTAATCGTTTTGAAACTTTACCTAATTGGCTTAGTGATCTGCCGAATCTAAAGCGTATTAATTTATATAGTAACCGTTTAAAATCTGCTCCAGATTGCGTAGTTAAAATAGCTAAGGAACACTATGCTCCATTGCATATTAAGCAAGGAGTAATCCCTTCAGAAGCATTAATTCTAGGGATTTTGGATATTCTTTTAGGCAGTAATTTTATAAAATTAAGTAATAACAAACAATTTCTTCATCCCAGTAAAGGTGGATATTCACATTGCTATAAAATGAACGATGAAGGGTATATAACTGCACTTTATTTTAATCATAAGGAGCCTATATTCCTGTTAGAGTTTCCCGAGCAAATTTCTGATTTACAATACCTTGAAGAATTATACATACAATACCATAAAATTGCTAAATTTCCTGAATCCATTATTAGACTTAAAAATCTCAAAATATTCGATTTCAAATCATATCCAAATATTACTCGAAATATCCCTAAATCCGTAGTTCCTTTTTTATTAAATCTAGAAAAATTTGAATGTGACGAATACATTTTAAAAGAATTAAGTGACATAAAAAATACTCAAGATATAAGAGACATTAACATAGAATATAGAAATTGGGATAAATTTCATCCCAATTCTCCTGCTATGAAAAAAGTTAAGACAAAGAACTCTATATACGATATTTTAGTAGTTGGTGATATTCAAATAATTAGATTATTACAAAACTTTTTTAAAGGTAAAGGGCTTATTTCAAAGGGGGCCGTTTCTGGACTTAACTGTTTTAAAAAATTAGACCAGCATAAGCCGAAAGTAATTTTGCTGGATGTTATTTTACCTGACATGAGCGGATATCTGGTATGTAAAAAAATACGGGAAAATGAATTGTACAAAGATTTGCTAATTTACATACTTACTGCAAGACCTAAATATGAAGTAGAAATGAAGGTTAAGGAATGTGGAGCCGATGGGTATATTCTTAAACCGTTTGATTTTGCAGATTTTGATATCGTACTTGAAAGTCTTAAAGATTAACTCATTTATCATTTTGTGAAAATCAAAATTCAATATTTTAAAATAGTTGAGCCTTTTAATTTTAATTATTAATAAAAAATCTAAAGCTGATGAATAGTTGCAATTAGAATTTGAAACCCTAAAATTTGACCTACAGCCCAATGGTATAGGTATATTAACCCTCAATCGACCAGAAAAATTGAATGCGATGTCTTTTCAGATGTTTGCAGATTTACACGAAATTTTTGATCATTTAATGATAAATCTTGATTGTAGAGTGGTGATTTTATCTCAAGGGAAAAGTCGAGCTTTTTGTGCAGGATTGGATTTGAGTGAGATTAATATAATGAATATGAGGAAAATTCCTGAAGAGTACAAGAAATTTGAGTATCTGAAGATCTCTGACCAAGTGAAAAAATCTTTCTACTTCCAGTGGATGCTTAGTCGAGTAATTATTAAAATGAGAAAGGTAAGCCAGCCTATTATCGCAATAGTAAATGGAGCAGCGGCAGGAGGTGGGTTTGCTCTTACATTAGCTTCTGATATCAGAATTGCAGGTAAAAATGCAAGGTTTAACAACGCATTCATAAACATCGGGCTTTCTGGTTCTGATTGTGGAACGAGTTATTTCTTGCCTCGTTTAATCGGGCTATCTAGGGCAACCGAGATATTGTATACCGGTCGATTTATAGATGCTGAAGAAGCTCTTAGAATAGGACTTGTTTCAAAGTTTATTGAGGGTGATGAATTAAAACTATTGGAAGCAGCTATCGAAATCGCAGAAAATCTCCTTACGAAGAGCCCTCTAGGCTTGCGGATGACCAAAGAAGCGATTAATTTATCACAAGATTCTCCGAGTTTAGAAACAATTATACAGTTAGAAAATCGAGCACAAAGCTTATGTAGTTCATCTAGTGACATGATGACTGCAGTAATGGCATTTTTCAAAAAAGAGCCCCCAAAATATTCGTTACGTTAGGTTTTTTTAATAACATAATAATGTTGGTAAAATATGGAGTATGAAACTATAAAATTCGAGTTAAAGGAAAACGGTATTGGAATTTTATCCCTAAACCGCCCTGATAAATTAAACGCAATTTCCTTTCAGATGGAAGAAGAATTTCATCATGTATTAGACGATTTAATGTGGAACTTAGATTGCCGGGTGCTTATTTTAAAAGGAGAGGGAAGAGCGTTTTGTGCTGGAACAGACTTACAAGAGGGTTTGATATTAAATTCGAAGAAGAACCCTGATGGATATAAAGAAAAATTTTATTATCTAAATGTATCCGAACCTGTAAAAAAGAAGCTATACCATCAAGGACGAATAACCCAGATAATAGTGAAAATGAGAAAAATTAGCCAACCTATTATAGCTATTATTCAGGGTGCAGCAGCAGGAGGTGGTTTTGGCTTTGCAATGGCATCAGACATTAGAATAGTCTCTAAAAGTGCTAAATTTATCAATGCAAACATTAATATTGGTCTTTCTGGTGCTGATGTAGGAGGCAGTTATTTTCTTCCACGACTTATCGGACGATCAAGGGCAACTGAGATCTTATTTTCAGGTAGAGAGGTTGATGGAGTTGAAGCTGAGGAGATTGGATTAGCTGTAAAGGTGGTTGAGCAAGATAATTTATTAAATTCAGCATTAGAATTAGCTGAAAACTTACTTACCAAGAGCCCACTTGGATTAAGAATGACAAAAGAAGCGATTAATCTATCTCTAGATTCTCCCAGCCTTGAAAACATGATTCATTTTGAAAATAATGCGATGATTATTACATTTTCCTCTAAGGATGTAAATGAAGGATTCAGTGGTTTTTTCCAGAAAAAAAAGCCCAATTATCCATTAAAGTAAAAATTCATTCTAAGTTGTAAAAAGATTTATTGAAACAATTCTTTTCACTAATATCTCATGGTACGAGTTAAAATAGACGTTATTGAAAAGGATTCTGTTAAGATTTATAACATGATCCATTTAAATAACGGCACACCCTTTTTCAGTGTTGCTTCATTTTTAATAGACGGACTTCTTATAGATTGTGGTTCTCAAAATGCAAAAGATGAATTCTTAAAGATTTTAAACTTTGATGAGATCGATAAATGCGTTTTAACTCATCACCACGAAGATCATATTGGAGCTTGTTATGACTTAATACATAAGCATGACGTCCCCATTTATGCTAATAAACTCACAGGATTTCTAGTGAGTTTAAAAATGAAGTTACCAAGTGAAAGGCTATTTGTATCTGGGACTCCAAGGCATTGTAAAGTTCATGAACTTCCTTCCATAGAAGAAATAAAAACAAGAAATGATAAGCTCAAGATAATTACATCTCCGGGACATTGTAATAATCACATATCTTTCTTTCACGAGCAAAAGCGAATTTTATTCTCAGCTGATTCATTTATTGAAAAGAATGTTATTTCTAATTGGGAAAATGCTAACTTAATGCTAGAAACGACAAAGAACTATTTGAAACTTAAACCTAATCTAATATTTTCTTCTGATGGTAATATTTTTATACCCGATAATCTCAAAAAATTTATATCTTATTGGGCTGATATTAAGGAGCAAAGTCTTGAGCTATTCACACGGGGATTAAAACCTAGACAAATAGTCAAGCGTATTTTTGGAAAGGAAAGTTTTGTAAAAATTGCTACTAAAGGAGATGTTTCAAGAGAGAATTTAGTGCGCTCACTGATCGATTTAAAACCAATTTTTAATCAAAGATTTTCCCAAGGTAAGAAAAATCCATATTTTAGCTCATTTTTTTAATAATTATTAATTTTATATTTTCTATTCCAATCTTCGTGAATCCACCGTTTCACGAACTTCTAATTAATTGAGAGAAAAATATTTCAACCAGTAATATAGCAAATATAACGCTTAATATTCTTTTTTAATTAAATTTTCTACTTGATTTAAAGGTAACGTAAAGGGGCCCTGAGACTCTAACTTAAGTGATGTCAAAGCTGCAGCAAATTTTAAAGAATCATTAGCGTTCTTATTAATTCTCGACCCTACATAGCTAATAAATGCAGTATCGCCTCTTCCTGTTCTTCCTTTGATTTCTTTATATTTCCATGGATAGGAAATTGAAAAATCTTTAGAAAAAACGGATATACCATTGCTATGGGTAATTAATATTTCTTTTGAGCCAAAGTTAATTAAATCTTCAGAAGCTTCTTTTATGTTCTTTTTACCTGTAAGAAACTCTGCTTCGGTTTCATCTATCTTTAGAATTCTAACTTTTGATAAAATTGTCCGTTTATCATTTTCCGATAAACTACTGTAAATGATTTCATCTTTATTCCTTGTCCTTACAAATCCTTGTATGTCTAAACAAACCTTTTCTGGATATTTTTTAAATAAAAACTCTAAAAGATTCATATCTATTTCACCAGCTGTAATTGGTCCTGCAACAAAATATTTGGTTTGAACATCCGGAATTTCCTCCTTAGTAAATAAACCTGCGAATCCTAATGGTTTACAAACTCGATGTTCTAAATTTTCTGAAGAATAAATATTTCTAAGCCCAGAAGTCTCATTAGAATTTGTTGCGTAATATATTATACCATATTTGTTAAAATTTTGTAATATAACATTATCATCCTTTTTTAGACGAGTGATAACTAAGATTTTAAGTCCCATATGGCTTCCAGCGATGCCTCCGTAATACACCGGCCCCCCTATAGCATGAATTCCTTTTCCATCGATTTCAATGATATCCTTTGCAATATGGCCTAAAATAACTATATCAGCTACTAGCTTATCATTCATAATAATTTAAATAGGTAAAATAAATAAAATATCCTTGTTCTAAGAAATTTTAAACTATTAATACATTTTTCTATTTTAACTCTTTAAACAATTTAGTATTGCAGTCACAAAAACATCAATAAATTTATTAGTTAACTCAAGATTTTTTCGTATGTATTTAGCAACCTCTATTTGAATTGCATTAATCTTTTTCTTTCTATAAAATTTGTGTGTAATATAACCACCAGAATAGCTTAAATTAAAATTAGTTAAATTTAATCCATCATCTATTGTATAATATTGAGATAATTCACTTTTTAACTGATTACAGCCCCAATAACTTTCGCAATTATTCTCTGCTTGATTTTCTTTTTCTTTTTGTGTTTGAATTATATCTAAAGTTTGACCAAATAAATGCCCCAAAATAATATCAGGATAATCGTTATGAGGTTTAGTAAATCCATGGAAATCAATAAATAAGCATTTATTGTATTTCGATATACAATCCTGAGAGAATTTACTAATATAATTATGATACAAAAAATGGATCTTTTGAGCTTCGATAGATGAATCATTAAAAGCAGTATTTCCTATTGGAGGTCTATTAAAATCTATTTTACTTCTGTGAATTTTACTTAAAATATAATAAATATCGACGTTCTTAGATTTTAAATCTTCGATTATCTTCTTTGAGATGATATATGTTCTTGTATCAGATTTGATTACACCATTTGATCTATCAGGAATAAACTCAGGTTTTAATAATCCTCCATGAGGACAAGATAAAATGACTGGTACCGAACCAATTTCAATTTCAAAATATTTTTGATAATTCAAAAGGCATCTAATTATTGAAACGTTACACATTTAAAATAAATTATTTTGATTTGAAAGTTAAGAAATCATTGATTAAATAGCGTCTAAAAAGGCAAGAAATACTTCTTGAGTTGCCTCTGACATATCATTTATACTGTGTTTTACCTTAGGTCTTAATTTTAAATTTTTATCTTACTTTTTAAATAATAGTTGTTTGTGTTATTAGTACAATAAACATAATGAAAACCTTTTTTAATTGTCTATATTTTTCCTAAATACAAATTAGTAAAATTTACTAATATTCCCTACATGAGGTCTACCTACATAAAATGTCAGTTAATAATTTAATTTCGTTTTTGAAGAAAAAAGGATTTCGTGATACTTTTAAGGTCCTTACTGAGTTTGAAGATTTTAAAACCGATAAGCACACTTTTTATAATGAGCTAAATAAATTTTCTTACTATAATTCATATTTTAGAGTTAAAGATGATTTAGTCAAAAAAGGTCTTATTAAAATTGAAAAAAATAATAAGAAAAAGTACATTAGACTCACGGAAAAAGGTACTTTAGTCTATAACAAGCTCATAGAAATTAATGATCTAATAAATAATGGAAAATTAACGAAGTCGTAATATATACTGAGTTAATATTTTATTTACTCTCTTTTTTATAATTTTTTTACTTTTTGTAAATTCTTAATTCCGGATTTAAGATACAGTAAATTAAATAAGTTTCTGATAAGATTGATATATAAATGAGTAAATAGTACTGAAAAAATTACTATTACGTGAGATTCTATTTATTAATTCTTAAATCCTACAAAAAATAGCTTTTAAACATATTTAAAGAGCGTTCCTCGCCAATAGAAGTAGCACCCATATGGCCCGGTAAAACTAAAAAGTTGTCCGTTAACTCCGGATTATACATTATTTTGTTTTTAATGTTCAAAAACAATTCAGATTGATTGCCACCTCCAATATCGGTTCTCCCGATGCTCCTCCGAAACAATAAATCTCCTGTGAAAATAATTCCATCGATTTTTTTTCCATCAATTTCTTTTACTTCTTTTGTATAATAGCATACTCCACCACGAGAATGACCTGGTGTTTCTAAAACCATTAAAGAGATATTACCAATTTTGATTTCATCTCCTTCTGCTAGCTTTTTGTTTGTTTCTTTCACACTGCGTCTAAATCCATTCTTACTGTACATTAGTGGGATTTTATACCGATTAAGAATACCTTCTACACCTGTAGTATGATCAAAATGTTCATGAGTTAAGAGAATAGCAATGGGAGTTACACCAAGTTCTTCTTCTATCGTGCTAATTATCATCTCGGGGGCTCCACCTGGATCAATTATCACAACTTCTTTATCCGAACCAAAAATGTAGCAATTAGTTCCTATGGAGCCAACTATTAATTTTTTGAGAATCATAATTTATTAAATTATGAATGAGATAAGAAATTTTGCATAACTTTCAAGATTAGAAGTAGAGTGTGATTAATTATTCTTTTTAAAAAAAAAACCCATCTATTTTTTATAAATTTTTATTGCATCAATATAATATTGAACTTTTTTAGCTTCACCGATGATTTCAAACAATGAATTCATAAAAGACTTCATTATTCGCACCTTCTCAATTTGAGTTGCATTAAAATTACCTGTAAATTCCCTTATAAAAATATTCTTAATTTCCCTTAACATTTGATTAATTTTTTTTGCTTTTACTCCCTTTTCACATCGTATTACAAAGGTGACTCCCGTCATATTGTCTTTGCTAATAAAATGACGTATTTTACCTAGCTCGATAATTTTTACTTCTTCTTCTCCAATTTGGGATGCAATCATTTCTAGTGTAGACAAGATGTTTGATAGATATTCTTGTTCAATTTTCTTGGCATTTTGACTAACATTTTCTTGCCAAAATATTAAATCTCCTGCATAGTTGGTAATATATAAACTAATTATTTCATTCATTAGAATTTCTTATCTTCAAGGAAGTTTTTGTTGAATTTTATCAAGATTATATATAGATAATAGAAATTAAATTTAAAATTAATTTTTTCCTATTTCTGAAAAGTAGATTTTTTAAACAACAACTATATTATATTATTAATTACTAAATTAGCAGATTTTTTTATTAAATCTAAGATATAAAAAACATATTATAATTAAGATAAATTTCGGAGTGAGTGTGAGAAAGCCATTATCGATGTCAATGAGGTAAGAGCAATAATTAAACGATTTGAAGATAAAGAAGGTGTTCGTGGAGTAATTATTTGTGATAGTTCAGGACTCCCCATTAAATCTAATCTTCCTACAGATACGACGGAAGAAGTCGCTGCTTATATAACATCATTAATTGGAAAATCTCGCCAAGTAGTAGAAGCCCTCAAGGAAGGTTCCTTAAAATTTATTAGATTAGAGACTTCTAAGGGTGAAATAATGCTTGCGATTGAAGAAAAATTGATTTTGATTATTTTAAAATAATAACTACTTTTTTACTCTCTTTTTTTAATACGAGTTTTTCTAAATTCAATTTAAGATATATTTAACGTTATTGTAGAAATCTAAGAGATAACTATATATTTACTTACATGCATTTATTTTTATTCAATACAAATTTAATAACAAATTAAAATTTTAAATTATAAATTGGAGTTAAAATAATGAGTAATGAAAATACAGAGAATGAAGGAGGAGTTTTTCGAAATAATTCGGGTAATATTAGAACTCCTTGGGTCTTTATATTATTTATAGTATGTTTTTTTCTTGTTTTCGCACCTACCCGCATGATCTTCTCTAATGTTTCTGGAGGCCCTCTTAGTGAAGCACATCTTGGAATTCAAGCTATTGTTGCAGTAATAGAAATGCTAATTATAACTATATTAGTGTACCTTTTTATTACTAAACTAGATAAAAGAGATTTCAGCTGGAAAGGGATTGGATTAGAAGGAAACTTAAAGGCATTAATATTTCTTGTTTTGGGTATTGTATTAGGACTTTTAATTTTCTACGTAGCTCTTGGCATGGGAATGCTTCAAGGTACTATCGAGATTTCTAATCAACAAATAGAGTTGAGTTCAATCATTTTTATCTTGATATGGGCAATGATGAATGGATTTTGGCATGAATTGGCCTTCCGTTCTTATCTTCAAACTAGATTTGAAGAAAACAATGGTGTGTATTTCGGTATTATCGGAACAGCACTAATTTATTCGATTCTTCAACAACTTGATGGATTAATGACTCCATTAGGATTTATTGCTTTTCTTTTGCTAACAATATTATCAGGAGTCTTATATAAAAAAACAAAATCCCTTTATCTGGTGGGAGCAATGCAAGGAATGATATTATTTCTTCCAACGATTCTATTTCCATCAACAGGAGAGGAAAGCATTCTAATGCATTTTACCTTATCTTTACCCACAATTATTGTAACAG
>SDBT01013020.1_pt1 | contig 13343 bp, 13 predicted proteins | sample 2277101 | NCBI WGS metagenome assembly SDBT01 (sample SAMN10404973, study PRJNA504765) | marine sediment metagenome | isolation source: marine sediment core GS10_PC15, 103 cmbsf | place: Arctic Ocean: Southern Knipovich Ridge | collected 2010 | reverse complement strand
TTCGAAGGATACGTCCCATGTTCAGCTGGACGAGCGAAGCTCTAATGAGGATTCGCGTGATCCGGAGGCTTGGGTCGACATGCACGCCGATGCTTTGTTCCGATATGCCCTGCTGAAGGTGCGTGACTCGGACGCGGCCGAAGACCTGGTTCAGGAGACGTTCCTGGCAGCGATACAGTCGCGGGAGTCGTTCCGAGGCGCTTCGGCCCTGAGAACATGGCTCATCGGGATACTGCGTCACAAGATCCTAGATCGCATGCGCCAGTCCGCTCGGCAGCGAACCATGAACGAGGATGCTGACGACAGCCTTGTTGACGATCAGTTTGACCGCAATGGTAGATGGATCGCCCGCCCCGGGAGGTGGCAGATGGACCCGGCGCGTCTCCTGGAGAACCGGGAGTTCTGGCAGGTCTTCCAGGCTTGCCTGGAGGCACTGCCGAAACGGCTCGGAGACGCGTTCTCTCTCCGCGTGATGAACGAAATTAAATCGGAAGAAGTGTGTAAGCTCTTGGAGATCTCCTCGACCAACTTGTGGGTGATGCTCCATCGCGCGCGGGCGCGATTGCGTGCGTGCATCGAAGCCAATTGGTTTGAGAGCAAGCGGAAGGACTCGCCCTGATGCTCAGTTGCAAGGAAATAACTCAGTTGATTTCCGAAGGTCTCGACCGACGGTTGAGCTTCTGGCAGCGGGTGGGCTTGCGCCTTCATCTCATGATGTGCGGGGCATGTGCAGCGTACAAGCGGCAGGTAACGACCCTCAACAAGCTCATTTCCACTCGCTTCGGTGTGTCGGGACGCGATGGGCCGCATTTGCTGTCCGACGAGGCTAGCCGACGGATCAAGGCGGCTCTTCGCGATCACAAGCACTGATGGCCTGGCGACAGCGGCCCTTGCGGCTCTCGCTCCAGAAAAATCAATTTCGCTGTAAGGTTCCGCGTTCCGGCTCGACTCACCTATTGAATATAGACTTCGAATTGTACTGCGCGTCAACTTCATCGAAGAAGCTTGTGTAGCCGACACGATTTCACGGCGAGGTGCCGTGGGGCACGCACACGATTAGCGATAGCCGCTTCGACCGAAGCGGGCAGGGGAAGGAGAGTTACGATGGTGACAGTCAAAATTTCGCAGCGTAGGAGCGGCATGTTTCGTGCCTGGTGTCCGGCCCTGCCGGGATGTGTCGTGTTGGGGGCGTCCCGAGGGGAGGTGGAAACGAGGATCACCAAGGCGGTCGAAGGGTATCTGGCAAGCCTGAATATCGCCTTGCCCAACTGCTTCGCAGCAGATGGGGTCTTGACCGATGAGTAAAAAGACCCTTATCGGACTGACTGGTGGAGGCAGACCGAGTACTCTTGCTCGGGAGACCGAGGCGTGATAGCCGATGGGAGAGTGAATCATGCAGATGATACCTACAGCGATGGTGGGCGTGACGGTGCTGGCGATGATGGTCGGCTGTCAGTCGAGCGATTTGCGACAGGGCGAAGATGCCACGACGCAACCGACTGTCTCCACTCCAGACGACAGGCAGACTCCGCCGGTGGTGCCGGATAATGCTCGGCAGGTGCAGCCATTGGGCGAAGGCGAGAAGGCTGCCGCCGCGATCTTGCGTCGCCCCGATGGCCAGGAGGTCGATTTGGCCAAGCTATATGCACAGAAGGCGACGGTGCTGATCTTCTACCGTGGCGGATGGTGTCCGTATTGCAATGCGCACTTGGGACAAATTGCCGCGGCTGAGCCGGAGTTGCGGTCCATGGGCTACCAGGTGCTGGCGATCAGCCCTGACCGCCCTGAGGAATTGGCCAAGACACTCGACAAGCAGCACCTGACCTACCAGCTCCTGTCCGACAGCGACGTGGCTTTTGCCCGGGCGTTCGGCCTGGTCTTCCGCGTTGATGATCCGACGCTGGAGAAGTACCAGAGCTTCGGCATCGACCTAGAGCAGGCTTCGGGCCGCACTCATCACATGCTTCCAGTGCCGGCGGTGTACATCGTGGACACAGAGGGCATCATTCGGTTTGCCCATTGGGATGCAGCCTACAAGAAACGATTGGAGCCCGAGGCCCTGCTTAAGGCTGCCGGAGGAATTCGACCTGCGTCACAGCCTTCAAGGGAGAGAGAAGAGTATAATTAGGTCTGCAAGTGGCCACAGGTAAGGGTGTAATGTGGTTGCCGTCTAGAATAGGATTTGGACTTACAAACACTACATGGAGACCGGGCATGGCAGAGGCAGACACGGTAAGGGCAGTGGCAGCGGGCGGTAATATCGAGAGAGAGGTGCTTCGTCGCTATAAAGCTGGAGCCAAGCAAGCGGAGAAGGGACTTTGCTGCCCTATCCAGTACGACAAAGCCTCGCTTGACATCCTGCCCCAGGAGGTCGTCGAGAAGGACTACGGCTGCGGCGACCCGTCCAAGTACGTCCGCCCCGGCGAGACGGTGGTCGATCTGGGCAGCGGGGCTGGGAAGATATGCTACATCCTAGCCCACGAGGTCGGCTCCCAAGGGCGGGTCATTGGCGTGGACTTCAACAACGACATGCTGGCGCTGTCTCGCAAGTATCTGGATGAAATGGCCGGCAAGCTCGGATACCGCAATGTTCGCTTCGTCAAAGGCAAGATTCAGGACCTAGCGCTGGACCTGGACAGGGCGCAGGCATGGCTGGACAAGCACCCCATAGCCAAGGTCGAGGACCTTTACGAATTCCGAGCCGAGTGCGACCGCCTGCGGCGAGAGGAACCGTTGATAGCCGACGGCAGTGTGGATGCGATCGTCTCCAACTGCGTGCTGAACCTCGCCCGGCCGGAGGACAAGGGCACGTTGTTCGCCGAGATGCACCGCGTCCTGCGCAAGGGTGGTCGGGCGGTCATCTCCGATATCGTCTGCGACGAAGACCCCACGCCGGAAATCAAGGCCGATCCGGAGCTGTGGAGCGGCTGCATCGCCGGGGCGATGCGCGAGGATGAGTTCATGGAGATGTTCGAGTGTGCGGGTTTCTACGGTATCGAAATCCTGGTTCGCCAGGACGAGCCGTGGCAGGTGATCGACGGCATCGAGTTCCGCTCGGTTACGGTCCAAGCCTTCAAGGGCAAGGAAGGCCCGTGCATCGAGGGCAACCAGGCGGTCATCTACACCGGGCCCTGGAAGTGCGTTTGCGACGACGACGGCCACACGCTCTGTCGTGGCCAGCGCATGGCTGTCTGCGACAAGACCTTCGGCATCATGACCAACGCCGACGGACCGTATGCCGGGCAGATCATCGCCGTGCCCCCGCGGGAGGAAATACCCATGGAGAAGGCCAAACCCTTCGACTGCAATCGCAGCGACACTCGCGATCCTCGCGAGACCAAGGGGCAGGACTACAACACAACCAGGACCACAAGCAGCGACTGCTGCGGCCCGGACAGCGAGTGCTGCAGAGAAGGATCGATATCGTGATTGCCATCACGATTGTACTGGTTGTTGCCGTGTTTTTATTGGCCTGGAGCAACGGCGCGAACGACAACTTCAAGGGCGTAGCGACACTCTACGGCAGCGAGACGACGGGGTTTCGCAGCGCCCTTGTGTGGGCGACCGCCGCCACGGTTCTGGGCAGCGTCTTTTCGGTGTTCTTGGCCGAGAGGCTCGTCAATCAGTTCAGCGGGGCGGGCATCGTCCCGATCGAGCAGATCGACGCGGCATGGCTCATCGCCGTGAGCGGGGGCGGGGCAATCACCGTCTTGCTGGCGACCGTGCTGGGCATGCCCACCTCCACGACGCACGCGCTGACCGGCTCGCTGCTGGGCGCGGGGATGATGGCCGGGGCGGGAACGGTCAACTGGAGCGCGGTGGCAAGCAAGTTCGCTATCCCGCTATTGCTGAGCCCGGTGGTGGCTGTGTTCGCCGCCCTGGTTCTGCAGATCCTCTTCCGCCGGGCGCGGCTCGCCATGGGCGTGGACCGACAGACCTGCGTCTGTATCGGGCGCGGCGAGCCCCAACCAGCCACCGTCCAGTCCGACGGATCGCTGCTACTGGCCTCGTCCGCGCAAGTAGCCCCGCGGCGGATCGAGGTGGATCAATACACTCGCTGCGTGGAGCGATACGGCGGCCGCGTCGCGGGCGTGAAGGCCCAAAGCGCGGTCGATGTGATCCACTATCTCAGCGGCGGCGCGGTGTGCTTCGCCCGCGCTGTCAACGACACCCCCAAGATCGCCGCGCTGCTCCTGGCCGCAGGGGGGATCACCGGCTCTCTGCCGCCGGCGGTCTGGCTGGCGCTAGTGGCCGGCGCAATGGCCATCGGAGGATGGGTCCAGTCTCGCAAAGTCGCCGAAACCATGAGCCGGAAGATCACCACGCTGAACTCCGGGCAGGGGCTGACGGCCAACCTGGTCACCTCGGGCCTGGTGCTGGTAGCCTCGCATTGGGGCATGCCGGCGTCCACCACGCACGTGTCCTGCGGGTCCATTTTCGGCATTGGACTGATCAACCGCCGGATACGGTGGAAGACCGCCTCACAGATCGCCGTGACCTGGCTGACCACGCTACCGCTCGGTGCCGTGCTGGGCGCCGGTTTTTATTGGGCCGCCAGCGCCGCCCTGAACTAACCTGAACTAAATGGAAGACACGCTGAGGAAGAAATGTAATGGACGGGTTTGAGAAAAAACTGGGCGAAGATGAACTGCATGCCCGCAGAATCGAGATGTTCCAGGTCAACGTGGGTCTGAAGTGCAACCAGAACTGCCGACACTGCCACCTGGAATGTTCGCCCGCCCGTACGGAAGTGATGGACTGGGACACGATGTCTGCCGTGAAGGCGGCGGCCTTGCGGGCTGGCGCTTTGCTGGTGGACATTACCGGCGGCGCGCCGGAGCTGAATCCTCACTTGCGGCGGTTTATCACGGAGTTGCGAGAAGCGGGCCTGGATGTGCAGGTGCGGACCAATCTCACAGTGTTGCTGGAGGGTGGCCATGAGGGCATGATTGACTTCCTGCGCAGCCACGCGGTGCGACTGATCGCCTCCATGCCGTGCTACATGGAAGAGAACGTAGATGCCCAGCGGGGTCCGCATGCCTACCATCGCAGCATCGAGGTGATTCGCAGGTTGAACTCAGCCGGATACGGCACCCAGGGCGGACTTCAGCTCAATCTGGTCTATAATCCGGCCGGCCCGTTCCTTCCGCCGGACCAGGCAGAGTTGGAGCAGGACTATCGACGCGAGCTATTCAGTCGGTTCGGCATTCATTTCAGCCGGCTGTTGACGATCACCAATATGCCGCTGGGTCGATTCGCGTCTGAACTCAGGGCGTCCGGTCGTGAAATCGAATACATGCGGCTGCTGGAAGAATCGTTCAACCCGGCGACGGTTGCGGACCTGATGTGCCGTCACCAGATCAGCGTGGGATGGGATGGTACGCTGTATGACTGCGACTTCAACCTGGCGTTGCATCTTTCGGTCAATCACAGCGCGCCGGATCACATCAGCCGGTTCGACCCTGCGGCACTGCGGTACCGTCGCATCGTCACCGGACAGCATTGTCTGGGATGCACGGCCGGGCATGGATCGTCGTGTGGAGGTTCGCTGGTATAGAGCCCAATATATACGCCGTGGCCGATGGCGATGGCGTAGAGAAAGGCGGTGTGACATGAAACGCGGAGTGAAGATATCGCTGGGTGCAATTCTGGCCCTGCTGGTCTTGGCTGGCGCGGGGGCCTACGTAGCCCACCGCGAGTTCGTCGGGGCCGAGACGTTCGACAAGGGCTTTTACGCGGCTGGCGCAAATCACAATTCGGAGTTCTCGTACGACAGCTACGCTGCGGTGCTGCGCAAGCACGTGGATGACAAGGGCATGGTATCCTACGCGGCGTTGAAGGCTGCCCCGGCCGAACTGGAACGCTTCGTGCGGGCGATGGCGGCCTTGGAGCCGAAAACGTACGAAGGCTGGGGCGAGCAGGCGAAGATCGCCTCATGGATCAACGCGTACAACGCGCTGACGCTCAAGGCCATCATCGACCATTACCCGATCAAGGCTGGCCTACTGTCGGGCCTGGCTCACCCCTCCAACAGCATTCGGCAGATCCCGGGCGTGTGGGACAAAATTCAGTTCCTGGTCATGGGGCAGAAGCTGACGCTCAACGAGATCGAACACGGCATTCTGCGGGGGCAGAACAAGGATCTGGTCGAGAAGTATGGCCGCTTCTACGAACCTCGCATTCACATGGCCTTGGTCTGTGCCGCCCACAGTTGCCCGCAACTCCGCAACGAGCCGTTTGTCGGCGAGAATCTAAACGCCCAGTTGGACGACCAGTCCAAGGGGTTCATGACCAACCCGGCCAAGTTCCGAGTCGACCGCGACGGCGGCAAGGTATACCTGTCCAGTATCTTCAAATGGTTCGGCGAGGACTTCGTGAAGGGACACAAGCCCGAGGCCGGCTTTGCCTCCGGCAGCGGCGCGGAGAAGGCGGTGCTGAACTTCGCATCGGTCTATCTGTCGACACAGGACGCTGAGTACCTCCGGACGGGCAAGTACAAGGTGGAGTACTTGGACTATGCCTGGTCACTGAACGAGAAGGAGTGACAACGATGGCCAAACGCTTTAGTACCCCCCCCCAAGCTACGGGAGACGCAAGAATGACGGGTCGCTTTGAAGAGAGTATGACTGTGCAGGACGCTGCGGCGCAATATCCATACGGAGCGTCCGTGCTGCTACGGTTCGGCATAGCCCCGGATGACACGTGTATACTGGCCGAGGCTTCGTCGAGAGAGCACATACCGATAAAACTTCTGATGGCGGCATTGAACAAGACTGCCTCAGCAGCGGAGCTGACCCATCAGATTGACGACGATCGACTCCAGGCCACGCTGCAAGGGGTGATTATTGAGTACGTTGTGGAGCGTTACCATCGCTCCTTGGAGAGTGAACTGGCTCGATTGGATGAGCTATTGAATACAGTAGTCGAAGCTCGCGACCACGGAGAGGGCAGTAAGTTAGTGGCTTTGAGGATGATCTTCAGGACTTTTAAGACACAAATCGAAGAACATCTGACCATCGAGGAACAGATTCTCTTTCCACGGCTTCTCCAGAGTGAGCGGTACGCCGGAAGTCAAGGCACGACCACAGAAGCTCGTCCGGGATCATCCCCTGTCACCGCGATTTCAGAGATGGAACACGAGCACGAGATGTTGGAAGGGAGTCTCAAGGAAATGCGACGAGTGACTGGGGGTTATGCGCTGCCTCACAACTCATCGGAGATGTTGATCGGGCTTTACGAAGGGTTCCTCAAGCTCGAGATTGAGCTACTCGAGCATGTCCATCTGGAGAATGATCTGTTATGGCCTGCGGGAGTGATGGAAAAGGTGCCATCGGATACCACTGTGTCCACAGATGCGAGCACGCCAACCGCTGACGAAAAAGAGTCTATATGCCCACGGATCAACCTGCCCTGCGAGGAGGGTTCGCCAGCGGCATGCAGCAGATTCTGGAACTGTGTGCGCGAAGCAATGGAACAGCGATGGGCCAAGGTGGATGGCGCAAACAGAGACGCCTAGCGGGATGCGGAGCCAAGAACGGCTGTGCCGGACGAAAGCGAGTGGCCAAGAAATGAGCAGAGGCAGGCTCAAGTGGGTGATCATGGCGGGTCTTGCCGTGACCGTCATGGCGGCTGCGCTGATCATCTTGCCCGCCGTCCGCTCGGCGATGCTGACGGACGACCAGAGGCGGCAGCGGATCGAAGATCTGTACGCTGAGTATCGAAAGCTATTTCCGGACGTTCCGGAAATGACCGTGTCGCAATTGTTGGTGGCGCAGAAGACGGGCAAGGTGGTGCTGGTCGACGTGAGGGAACCGGCAGAACAGGAAGTGTCGATGATTCCCGGGGCCATCCCGGGCAGGCAGTTTGAGGAAGAAGGCAAGCTTCATGAGACAAAGCAGATCGTGGTCTACTGTACCATCGGTTATCGCAGTGGCCTGTATGCCAAGAAGCTCGATAAGCAGGACCGGCACGTTTTCAACCTCAAGGGCGGCATCTTGGCCTGGGCGCATGCGGGCAAGGCCGTAGTTGACCTCAAGGGCCCGACGAAGCGGGTGCATGTTTACGGTCGGGCGTGGAACTTGTTGCCGCGCGGGTACGAGGCGGTTTGGTGACCGTCATCACAAGAGGACATGAAAATGACAGTAGCTGAAGACGCGGTTGATCTCATGGAAGACGGAATGAATTGCTCCCAGGCGGTCTTGATCGCTCTGGGAACATCGATGGGAATCGACCGTCGCACTGCGGCGGGCGTCGCCTCAGCCTTTGGCGGCGGCATGGCGTGCAGCGGCCAGACCTGCGGGGCTGTGACCGGTGGGTTGATGGTCATCGGCCTGCATTGCAACAAGGCGCGGTGGCTGGCTTCCCGGAAGATGAGCTTGTCCTATGCGTTAGGGCGCGACTTCATCCGGCAGTTTGAACTCCACGAAGGTTCCACCCAGTGCAGGCAGCTTCTGGAGGCCGCCGGTGCCGTTGGTGACCCGGCGCAGGCCATGGGCAGTGCCATATACCGCACCCTTTGCCAGAAGCTCGTGCATGATGCAGCACAGATCCTCGACAGCCTTCTGAAGAACACATATATTGACGTACGATACACCGACGAGATGAAGGAGACACCGATGGTTGAACAGCCCGATGACACCGTTAAGAAACCCAGCCGTCGCTGGCTGAAGTTGGTCGTGCTGGTCCTGGTTCTGGGCGGGCTGGCGTTATCGTCTGTGTTCCTGCCCGTTAAGGACTACTTGATCGCCGTGCTGGAGTGGACCCAGGGACTGGGTTTCTGGGGGCCGTTCTTCGTGGCCGCCTTCTACATTCTTGCCTGTGTGCTCCTGCTGCCGGGCGGAGTCATCACGTTAGCGACGGGATTCCTGTTCGGTGTGGTAACGGGCACCATCACGGTATCTGTCGGCAGTACGCTGGGCGCGACGGCGGCCTTCCTCGTCGGCCGAACCTTCGCTCGCGACTGGGTCCAGCGGAAGGTGGCGGGCAGGCCCAAGTTCGCGGCCATCGACGAGGCCGTCGGTGAACAGGGCTTCAAGATTGTCCTGCTGACGCGCCTGAGCCCGATCTTTCCGTTCAACATGCAGAACTACGCCTACGGCCTGACCGGCGTGAAGCTCTGGAAGTACATGCTGGCTTCCTGGATCGGCATGCTGCCGGGGACGTTGGCCTACGTCTACATCGGGTCGGGATTGCGGTCGTTGACTGAGGTCGCGGCCGGGCAGACCGAGGGTGGCTGGGTGCAGCAGGTGTTCTTCTGGGGAGGACTGGCCGCGACCCTTGTGGTGATGGTCGTGGTGACGCGGATCGCCCAAAAGGCGATGAAGCAGGCAGTGCCAAATACTTCATCAAAGGCGCAATAATGCGTGGCACCGCCGGACTCAGCGTGCGACGGAATGAGAGCTGAATGTGATGCACCAATGCCCATATTACGAAAGTGCCTGCAGGGAATTCCTTCGTAGGGCGGAATGCCTGTCTGAAGGTCTTGCCCAGCGAACAGAGAACCACTACTGCCGTGATGACTATGAAGCGTGTGAGCGGTATCGCAGGGGAGGAAGAGAAATGAGTCGTGCGATGAAGCAGGCCATGCCCACGCTGACAGTTGATACGGAGAAGGATACCTGATGGCGTTCTCTGCCGGTGCCATCCTGTTCGGCTGCCTGTTCCTGCTGCTAGTGGTCCTCGTGGAGCACATCGCTCGTCGCTGGACGTTTCCGGTCGTCGGCTGGCTGCTGGTGGTGGGCCTGGGCTACGGCTTTACCCGCCGGTTGGGGCTGGACTGGCTGCCGGCTGTTGTACTGTCGCCTGAAATCGTAGTCTTAGTCTTCCTACCACTGTTGATCTTTGGCTCCTCACGGAAGATTCCAGTCCGAGCCTTGGTCGCCGAATGGCCCGAGATCACTTATCTAAGCTTCATCGGACCGCTAGCGGGCATGTTCCTGTTGGCCCTGCCGCTGGTGCTGCTGGGCGGGCTGGGCTGGCTGCACGCGATGTTGTTCGGGGCGGCCCTGGCGGCCACCGACCCCCTTGCAGTCAGCACAATGCTCAAGAAGATGCATGTTCCCCAGCGGTTGTTGGCCCTGATCGAAGGAGAGTCACTGCTCAATGACGCCGTGGTGATCATCCTGTTCTCCGCACTTTCGAGCGCGGCACTGGGCGAGTCCGAATTGAGCCTGCGTGCTTCAGTGGGCGGCTTCGTCTACGCACTGGTGGGGGCTGTTGTATTGGGCACGCTGGCTGGCGGGCTTGTGGGCGGGTTGCTGCGCGCCTCCCGCGACATGCACGACCGCTTCATCGGGGCGGTGCTGCCTCTGGTGATGGCGTACGGGGTGTTTGCCCTTGCCCACAGCGTCCTCCACGTCTCCGGCGTGGTGGCCGTGGTTGTGGCCACGCTGACGCTGACGTCATTGCACACGCACTGCGAGCGGTCGACGGACACACATAAGCATTCGGACGACTTCTTTGAGGATTTCTGGGGTTTCCTCGATACCTTGGCCAATGCGGTGCTTTTCTTCGGAATCGGTGTGATGGTCGGCCAGCATGAATGGCTTCTGCCTTGGATTCTCGTGCCCATGACCTGCGTAGCCCTGCTATTGAGCCGTATTGCAACGGTCTACCCCATGGGACTTGTCGCCGGGGCTGCCGGGAGACGCATTCCACTCGCCTGGCAGCACATGGTTACCGCCAGCGGGCTTCGCGGTGGGCTGTCGGTGGCGTTGCTGCTGTCTCTGCCCGCATCCTATCAATACCGCGTCGCGATGCTGTGCCTTGCCTTCGCCCTCCTGCTGTTCTCGTTGGCGACGTATATGACCAGTGCTCGCTTCTATCTTAGCAAGGTTGATTTTTTTGAACACGACACCTCCCCGAAAGGAGCGACACCATGATCGGCTGCGCAGAACTGGGTCCGATGGATCGGCACAACAGGGAACTCCTTGCCAACGCCCATCCCTCGGACTGGAAGAACCCCTCGCCGTCCGGCCGCTACAACATGGTGGTCGTCGGGGCGGGCACGGCCGGGCTGGTGGCGGCCGCCGGCGTGGCGGGCCTTGGCGGCAAGGTGGCTCTGGTCGAACGCTACCTCTTCGGTGGCGACTGCCTGAACTTCGGCTGCGTGCCCAGCAAGGCACTCATCGCCGCCTCTCGCGCCGCGGCAGAGGTTCGCCGGGCCGATCGCTACGGTGTGAAGCCGGCGGCCGGCGAGGTGGACTTCCCAGCCGTCATGGAACGCCTCCGTCGCATTCGCAGCGAGATCAGCCACCATGACGCCGTTGCCAAGTTCCGGGACATGGGTATGGATATCTTTCTTGGCCAAGGGTCTTTCAGAAGCCCGGACTCGTTGGAGGTCGAGGGACAAACACTGCGTTTCGCCCGCGCTTGCATCGCCACCGGCGCCAGGGCGTTTCGTCCTGACATCGAGGGGCTTGCAGAGGCCGGTTTCTACACCAACGAGACGATCTTCTCCCTGACGGAACTTCCGCGCCGCCTGGCGGTGCTGGGCTCCGGGCCGCTGGGTTGCGAACTGGCGCAGGCATTCGCCCGACTGGGGAGCGAGGTGACGATCATCGAACGCGGGCCCCTGTTCCTCGGCAAGGAAGACCCCGACGCCGCTCAGATTGTCGGCCAATCCTTCATGCGGGACGGCATCCACTGCATCTTCAATGCCCAGGTCAAGCGGGTGACGACTGGCCTGGGCGGCAAGCAGTTGCTGCTTGTGGTCGAAGGCGAGGAATCGTCGGTCGAGGCCGACGCGATCCTTGTCGGCTACGGCCGGGCCCCGAACGTGGACGGCCTGGGCCTGGAGGCGGCCGGCGTGGAGTACGACGCCCGCCACGGCGTCAATGTAGATGACCGCCTGCGGACCACCAACAAGCGAATCTACGCGGCCGGCGACGTGTGCCTGAAGCAGAAGTTCACGCACACCGCCGATGCCACGGCCCGCATCGTCATCCAAAACGCCCTGTTCTGGGGACGTAAGAAGCTCAGCGCCCTGACAATCCCCTGGTGTACGTACACCGACCCGGAAGTGGCGCACGTCGGGCTCTACCAGCACGAGGCAAAGGATCGCGGGATCGAGGTGGACACGTTCACCAAACCTTTCAAGGAAAACGACCGGGCCCTGACCGAGAGCGAAGACGAAGGCTTCGTCCGCGTCCATGTGAAGAAGGGAACCGACCGGATCGTTGGCGCGACCATCGTCGGCCGGCATGCCGGCGACATGATCAGCGAGATCTCCGTCGCCATGGCTGGCAAGGTCGGTCTGGGCACACTGGCCAATGTGATTCACCCGTACCCCACGCTGGCTGAGGCGATCAAGGGCGTGGGCGACATGTATAATCGGACCCGTCTGACGCCGCTGACAGCGGGCCTGCTACGGCGCATCCTGAAATGGCGACGATAGATCCTCTCCTTTGCCCCGAGTGACGAGCGAAAGGTCTGGCCGAGTGAGACACCCGCACGATACAACCAAAGACAGCCTCCCCCAGTTCACTGAGCTCCCCCTGGGTCATCGCGTTCGCTATGCGATAGCCCGGCTGCGTTGTCGCCTGGGACCGCTGGGCAGGCAGATGAAACGCGTGGGGTGTTGGCTGGAAGATGAGGTCTTCCCGGCGGCAGACAAGGCTGGAGATGAGGCACTGTTGTTCAATGTGCATCCCAATGGCGAGGTCCACCTGGAGGGTCAGGGCAAGGAAGAGTCGGCCGTGATTAACGGCTGTCGGGAGTTGTGCGCGCTGCTTGATCGCGGAGGCATTCAACGTCTCCGTGTCGATATCCGGTTGGAGAGCAATCAGATCGAGGATGTACTAACGTTCCTGTACGCCTATCGAAGAAGGGCAGCTTCGCTCCACGAGACCGGCCCGTCGATGGGGATCATCATGCAATTGCAGTCCCAAGACGGCCTGCACTTCAACTGCATGCAGGTTCGCCTGTGCGACGACCTACTCATCATCCAGTACAGCTACTGCGTCACGCGGTTGAGCCTGGCTGTGCGATGGTTTGAGCGCCGCCATCGACGCTTCGGCGACCACCGGGCACTCTTTCATGCGGCTCCACGATATGGCATCTTGGCGGTGGCGCTGACCTTGGTGGTGCTGCTGGGCTTCCTGCTCACACGGAGTGTGGCGTTCCTTATGGCAGCGACGGCCGTCGAGGCGGCGATTCTCTTCGCGGCTGTCTACGTGTTCATGCGGGGCATGGGTAGCATCGAGTACGACAACGAGGAAAGCTAGCGGGGGCCAGATATGGGGAGTATGAGATGCAGAATAGGCGTTAGATAGTGGCGGATTTGTCGGTTCCCAGCAGGGCGATAATTACATAACATCCGTGAACATAAGCCTATAAGTCATGTC
>SDBT01013019.1_pt1 | contig 13344 bp, 15 predicted proteins | sample 2277101 | NCBI WGS metagenome assembly SDBT01 (sample SAMN10404973, study PRJNA504765) | marine sediment metagenome | isolation source: marine sediment core GS10_PC15, 103 cmbsf | place: Arctic Ocean: Southern Knipovich Ridge | collected 2010 | reverse complement strand
TTTTTTTTTTTGAAAAATCCCCTACCTCCTTCAATTTGCGGAATTTTTGGCGTTTTCGAGCATTTCAATGATGATTTCTGAGACCTGGCGGGATGCTTTAGTCTGTGCCAGTGGTTTTGTTAATTCGATGAGTTCTGTGCTGATTTGAGCTAATTTTTCGGGGTCTGCCAAGAGTTTTTCTATTGTCTCGGCAATCGGATTGATAGAAGTAAAGTACGGCATGAATTCCGGGACAAGTTCGCATTGTGCCAATATATTGACCAGAGAAAGGTATTTTGATTTTACCAGCCATCGGCCTATGAGATGCCAGAGGATAGGGCTCGATTGATACATTATTACCATAGGACAGCCGGCGGCAGCGACCTGGAGTGTGGCGCTTCCGCTTGCCACTATTGTAAAATCTGCATTTGACGCGGCCTGGCTGACGGAGCCGATGTCGTAGTTGCACCTGAATCCAAGAATATGACTGGAGCGCAGCATCTGTTTTTTTCCGGCATCGGCAGCGACAGCAGTAAACCTGGCGGAGGGATGCTGTTTCTTTATGCGGACCGCTATCTGCTGCATTGGTTGCCAGAGCGATTTTATTTCGGCGGGGCGTGAGCCAGGCATAAGGGCGATTGTCAGGTCTGTGTTTTTTAAGTCAGTGTAGTTCTTTGCGGCGCGGGCCGGGTCGTTAGCCAATTCTTCGGTGAGCGGGTTACCTACAAAAGTAGCTTCGAGGCCTCTTTGGCTGAACCATTCGGGCTCGAAGGGCAGGATGCAGCAGAGTTTGTCACAGCATTTTTTGAGTTTTTTGATTCGCCACGGAGCCCAGGCCCACAATTGGGGGGCTACGTAGAAAAGGGTTTTTACGCCTGCTTTTTTTGCGGCTTTTGCGATATGGAAGTTGAAAGCAGGCGAATCGCAGACAACGACCAAATCGAGCTTTTCTTTCTTAAAGAAAGCTTTTATGCGTATTATCAGTTTAAAGAAACGCGCAACGTGGGCAAAGGCCTTATATATCATCGCGGCCCTGCCGGCCGTTTCTTCGAGCAGTTGGCAGCCGGCCTCGGCCATTTTAGCACCGCCTACGCCAGTAAAGCTGAAGTTGTGGCCGGTCTGTTTCAAAGCGTTTATCAGGCCTGCACAATGAGCGTCGGCGCTTGGTTCTGCGGCGCTCAGAAAGATATGATATGTTTTGTCGTGCTCGGCCATAATCAAAGTTTCTATGATACGCATATCAAAGAAAACCGCAATAATATATTATTGGGCCTGTGGTTTTGTAACTATTTTCCGCTTGCATATTTGACAACCACAAAGCATAATAATTACCCACTTTCGAACACAATGAAAGATGCGGAAGAACGGCCTTAAGGCAGGAGGTATACGAAATGAAAAGATGTTTTGTTGCAATCGCGATGGTGATTTTGTTAAGTTCGGTATCGGTGGTTTCTGCGCAAGAGCAGTCGTTAGGGCGATTCGAGAAAATTGTCAAGAGCATGGTCAAGGCCATTAACGATAAAGACTACGCGGGTGTTCAAAAGGACTTCGGACCTGTTATGCTTCAGGCTTTTCCTTTAGACAAAACCAAGGCATTCTTTGGGGCACTGACAGCCCAATACGGCAAGATTGAAAGGCTTGGTCCCGGCCAGATTACAGGGCCCGGACAGGCGGTTTTTCCGGCGTATTTTGAGCGAGGGACACTGAATATAAAGCTGGTCCTCGACGGCCAGAACAAAGTTGCAGGATTGTGGTTTCTGCCACCAAGCGCGGCTGATTCCGGCCAAGAGACTGATGCGGAAGCGGAAAAAGCCAAGGCAGGGGTGTTTGAAAAACTGGAAGAGCAATTGGACAAGCTCGTCAAGAGTATCCGTCGGCTTGTGCTTCAGTGGACCAAGGACCCGGATGAAGAAAAAATAGACCTGACCAAATCGATACTGAGGCGTAACAGTGAAGAACTAAAATTGGTTCGAGAGTTAGCTGTCCAGGAAGAGGCGGTAAAAACCGTAGATGCAATCGATAAGCTGCTGGCAGCGAGGGATGAGCACTTAGAGAAGGCAGTTGAGACAGCAGAAAAGAAAATAGAGAAAGAAAAACTCAAGGCGGAGAAACGAGGACGCAGAGAACAGGAAGGCGTCACTGACAGCAGACGCAGTACAGGCCGTGATAAGGATCGCGAAGCGAGAATGAAAGAACGTGAGGAAAGGCGAAAAGAGCGAGAGGAGCGCAGAAGGAAACGAGAGGAAAGATAGATGGCCTCTGGTGATTGAGGTTCGGGCTTAGGAGAATTAAGGACTGTAATGCGGGCGGTAATACAGCGGGTTTTAGAAGCTAAAGTTGAAGTTGCCGGTCAAACGGTTGGTCAGATTGATAATGGGCTGCTTGTCTATTTGAGTGTCGGCGCAGGTGATACAGAAAAAGACGCGCGGTTTATGGCTGAGAAGCTGGTAAATCTGCGAATCTTCGGCGATGACGCCGGCAAGATGAATCGAAGTGTCGTTGATGTGGCCGGCAGCATTTTGCTGGTTAGCAACTTCACTCTTCACGGGGATTGCCGAAAGGGGCGTAGGCCCGGATTTGACGCAGCAGCGGAGCCAAAGCCGGCTGAGCAGCTATATGAAATGGCAGCAGGGTTAATCCGTGAGCAGGGGGTAACTGTGGCAAATGGGATATTCGGCGAGCATATGCACGTAAACAGTATTAATGATGGGCCCGTAACTTTTCTGCTCGATAGCAGCAGATTGTTTTAGTACACTGTCAGTTGTGTAACTTTGCTTTCGATAAAACAGAACATCGAAAGGACGCGGGGGCGTGGTTAGTCCAAAGAAAACAAACAGCGGCTCCAATATTGGCAAGGTCGGTCCGGACCTTCAGGCCGGCAGTTGTTTGGGGAAGTACCGTCTTAAGAGATACCTCGACAAGGGCGGGTCGTGCGAGGTCTGGGAGGCCCGAGACAACGTAGAGGGTATCTGGGTCGCATTAAAGATACCGTTGCTGGATGTTAACGGCGAGCGTGACAACAAGACTCTATTGCGGGAGGTTCGCTCGGTCGCTCGTTTGCGTCATCGGAATATACTGTCGGTCAAGAACGCAGATATTATTGACGGCTACGCAGTGCTGGCTACGGAATTATCGACAGGTATTTTGGCCAAGTGTTCCAAACCGATGTCGGCGGCCAGGATAATAAGGATTATCACACAGGTACTCGAGGGGCTTTCTTACGCGCATCGCAATCATATCGTTCATTGTGACGTCACTCCTAATAATATATTTCTGTTTCCGGATAAACGTGCGGCACTTGGTGACTTTGGAATATCGGTCAAACTCAAAGGTCGGGCCACGACCGTTGAGGATTTCGGTACGCCGGGATACGTCGCTCCGGAGCAGGCTTACGGGTATCCGGCTTATCGCAGCGATTGTTTCTCGGTTGGGCTGGTTCTTTATGAATATCTGACGGGGGTTTTGCCTCGCTGGCCTTTCAACTGGCCGCCCAAAGGCCAGCGTCGGCTGCGAAACCAGACGAGTCTGGCGTTTGTCAGCTTTATGCGAAAGTCTTTGTCGGTGGACCCTGCCAAGCGATTTGCCAACGCAGGTAAAATGCTCATCGCTATGATCGAGGCGACGCCGAAGGCTTTGCAAAAAAAGGCGATTTTTAAATCAATAGATAAGAAAAGCGACTGGCAGCAGATGCGACGGCAGGCCTTTATTAAGCGATACAGAAAAGTTTTTGCCGTGACTTTGCGGTGCGTAGAATGCAAAGAACCGATTGCTGAGAGTATGAAAATTTGTCCGTGGTGCGGCAGCGGTCGCAATCGTTTCGATTGCAACAGTCAATTCACCCATATCTGCGGGCGATGCCACAAAGGGGTCTTGCCTGAATGGCGGTTTTGTCCGTGGTGTTACGGTGCTGGTTTTGGTTCGCCGAGCACTTCTCGAACGCCGGGGGTGCGGTACCAGACAAAGTGTAAATACTGCGATGGTACGCTGATGCGTTTTATGCGATATTGTCCGTGGTGCCGACGCAAGGTAAGGCAGAGTTGGGATGTGCACCCGTTTCCCGAGAGATGCGGCAACTGCGGATGGGGGGTGGATACGGCTTACTGGAACTACTGTCCGTGGTGCACTGCCGGGCTGAAATAATATCGATATCAAATCTTGCAAATTTCATTTTTTCTGCTACCTTTTAGCCTTTGGATATTAGAGCTTAGGATGTGAGATGGATTTTCCAAAACGGACGACAATTCAAGAACATACGATAACGATAGTGCCTCGCTATAATGAGACTGACAAGGGCGGGGTGGTGCATCATGGTGTGTATCCTGTATGGTTCGAGTTAGGCAGAACTGAACTTCTGCGTGCCAACAAAGTAGCCTACAAGGACCTTGAGGCGGCCGGGGTGTTCTTTGTGGTCGCTGAATTGAATATTAAATATCGTCAGGCCGCCGGATATGACGAGAAGCTGCAACTGAAAACCAAATGCACTGCGGTTACGGCAGGCAGGGTTGAGCACAGCTATACGCTGGCGCGCAGCGGCAACGGAGAGGTGGTAGCTGAGGGTTCGAGTGTTCTGGCGTGCGTCAGTGCTGAAGGCAAGATTCGGCGGGTGCCTAAATTTATGTACCCTGAGAAATAAAAACCGGTGTTTGTTTTGACTTGGGTGGGACAATTCAGTAAACTAACAGCTTAGCCAGGGGTTTTGTTTTTTTAGTCGTTATCCCTTAGGGCGGATTTAATGATTCAAGAAAAAAAAGAAGAATGCGGCCTGTTCGGTATTTTCGGCGATGCAGAAGCCGTTCAAAAGACCTATTTCGGCCTGTTCAGTCTTCAACATCGCGGTCAGGAGTCGGCGGGCATCGCCTCCACTAATGGTGAGTTTATTCAGTGTTACGCGGGAATGGGGACGGTAAAGAGGGTCTTCCGCAGCGGTTCGCAAGTTCTGGACAAGCTGGCCAACTCGGCAGCGATAGGGCACGTGCGGTATTCGACCACCGGCTCGAGTAGTTACATCAATCGCCAGCCGTTCCTGAGCGAGTACTCCCGCGGGCAGGTGGCGGTGGCACATAACGGCAACCTGATAAACGCATCGCTATTGCGGGATGAATACGAGGCCTACGGCAGCATCTTCAAATCCACCAGTGACACCGAAATCATCATACATCTTTTGGCAAAGCCCAGTCATGTCGCTAAGCCGGACACACTGGCGCATGTGCTGAACCATCTCCAGGGTTCGTACTGTCTTTTGTTTTTGTTCCCCGACCGAATCGAGGCGGCACGGGACCCGTACGGGATTCGGCCTTTGTGTATAGGGCAAACTGACAACGGGGCTTTTGTTGTGGCCAGCGAAAGTTGCGCGTTAGACGCCACCGAAGCAAGATTTGTCCGTGAGGTCGAACCGGGAGAAATCGTTCGACTTGATAAAGACGGGCTTAGCAGCAGATTTTTCGTTAAGCCTGCCAGTATAAAGCCGGCGCATTGTATATTCGAGCACGTGTATTTTTCCAAGCAGAACAGCACGATTTTCGGCGAAAATGTGCACGAGTTCAGGAAAAAACTCGGAAGGCAATTAGCGATAGAACATCCGGTTGAGGCTGATATTGTGACACCAATTCCGGACTCAGGGACATCGGCGGCGGTGGGGTACTCGGAACAAAGCAAGATACCGTTTGATATGGGACTGGTAAGAAGTCACTATGTTGGCAGGACATTTATCGCACCGAATCAGAAATCGAGAGAGATGGCAGTTAAAGTTAAGCTGGCGGTTGTAAAAGAGGCGATAGCAGGCAAGCGCGTTGTGGTGGTGGACGATTCAATTGTTCGCGGGACAACAACCAGGGGTAAGATACAAACGCTGTGGCAGGCGGGCGCAAAAGAGATTCATATGCGTGTCAGTTGTCCGCCGATAAGGTTTCCTTGTTATTACGGCGTAGACTTTCCCACTAAAGAAGAACTTCTGGCGAATAACCGTGACTTAGACCAAATCAGAGATTTTCTTGGAGTTGACAGCGTAGGTTATACTTCGCTTGAGGGGATGCTGAGCAGTACATCGCTTCCGGCCGACCATTACTGTACGGCCTGCTGGAGTGGTGAATACAGGATTCCGGTTGACACTGTGGTCAATAAGTATGCGTTAGAGCATTATCAGATGTTTATGTTTGACGAACCACCCGATACTTATGAGTAAATTCCTTAGCTACGAACAGTCCGGCGTCAGTATCGACGCCAACGACCAGATGGTCGAGCAAATCCACGATTATGTTGCCAGTACGTTCGGGCCTCGGGTCATTGAACTCAAAGGCGGCTTCGCCGGTTTGTTTCGGCTGGACTATGGCGAGAATCTGTTCAAGAAGAATTATAGAAATCCGGTGCTTGTGGCCTGCACGGACGGGGTGGGCAGCAAGGTGCAGTTGGCGGGGCTGATAGAGAAATACGACACGGTGGGGATTGACCTTGTCGCGATGAGTGTCAATGATATGCTGGTGCAGGGGGCGGAACCTTTGTTTTTCTTAGACTACCTTGCGGTTAATAAGCTCGAACCTGCGGTGGTGGTGCAAATGGTCAAGGGAATCGCGGCCGGCTGTCGGCTGGCGGATTGCGCGCTGATTGGGGGAGAGACGGCGGAAATGCCTGATACATACCGCAAAGGTGACTTCGATATGGCAGGGTTCGCGGTCGGGATAGTCGAGCGAAAAAAAATCATCAGCGGCAAAAACGTGCGCAGGGGTGACGTGATTCTCGGCCTTGCTTCAAGCGGGCCGCACAGCAACGGCTATTCGCTGGTTCGCAATATCTGTTTCAAAAAATCCGGGTTGAAGATGACCGATGTGCCGGGCGAACTCGAGGGCAGGACTCTTGGTGACGTGCTGCTGGAACCGACGCGAATTTATGTTCGCCCGATTGTGAAGCTGTTGTCGCAGTACAAGGTCAAAAAGGTTGTGCACGGGATGGCGCATATTACAGGCGGCGGCCTGGTGGGAAATATCCCGCGAATACTGCCGAAAGGTTGTAACGCTACGGTAAAGAAATCGAGCTGGCCTGTGCCGAAAGTATTCGATTTTCTGCAAAGAAGAGGGCCAATTGAAGAGGCTGAGATGTATAAGGTTTTTAATATGGGCATTGGGTTTGTGCTGATAGTGGCCCAGGATTTTGCCGACTCGATACAAAAGAAGCTGGTCAAGTACGGTGAGAAGGTCTATAGAATTGGCAGAATCACTTCCGGTTCCGGCAAAGTAATGCTCAAATAGAGCCTTCAGTGACCAAGAACATCAGCAAGTTCGCTACGACCTTAAAGCTTACATCGGCAAACGGCGCGATAGTTGTTGTGCTGTTGTGTCTGGGGCTGTTTGTTGGCAAGGCGTTTTACGCCGACGAATTCGGGCCTTTACCTTTCGCTGTCGGTCGGTCGATGCCGGATAAATATTACGTATTTAAGTTCAAGCAGTAAAAGCCAAAGAGCCGAACTTTAAATAATGAACAGAAGTATCGGCAAATTCGCTGCGGCGGCAGTTGCATACATCGGTTTCGCTGTTTATCTTTATCAGCCATACTTCAAATGCTTCGACAAAGCTCAATCCCTTCTGGTTGTCAATGTTTGTGTCGCGGCGTTCGGCTGTCTTGTGCTCAGCAGGCGGTGGGTGGGGTCATTTGTCGGTTCGTTTTTCGCGGGGGCGTTGTACGGCTTCGGGCCTTATCTTTTGGGGCTTGCGAAGTTTCATCCGGCAGCGGGGTTGCTGGCGGCTTTGGTGCCGTGGCTGTTCTGTCCTGCGGCGTACGGGCCGAAAGGCAAATGGCGATGGCTCCGAGTTGCGCTTGCGACTTTGCCGTTTGTGGTGATACTGGCTTTCTTCCAGGCTGCGGCTTACTGGCGATTGTTCGCGATTCCCTTGCAGGCGAAATTGCGTATAGCTGACCTGGCAGGGCTTTTTGTTCCGCTTGTTATGGCAGACAGAAGCCTGGCCCTTATAGGATTCTATCATGTCCCTATTGCGGTTATGCTGGTAGGAATTTCTATGCTGGTAGCGGCCCGGCGGTACGGGGTGATGATACTTTTTGCGGCAGGGGTGGTGCTTGGTTTTTGTCCGCCGATTCTGGGTATAAGTCCTGTTATATGGTTAAGTGTTTCGGTTCTATGCTGTTCGGTAATTGCCGGCGGCGGGATGGCGGGCCTTGTCTCTGCCGGCCGGGCAGATACAAAGACGGTGCTGGTGACTTGCTTTGTAATGGCAGGGCTCTCAGGCCTGGCGGTTTTGTTATCGGCAAAGTACGCAGGCATTTTCGCGGGGCTGGGCGCCGGTTACGCGAATGTGTTTTCCGATACTGCCGGGATGTATATACTCGGCTCTATTGCTGCTGCGATTATTTACTTTTTCGCTCGCTCTAAAATGCGGATTGCCCGGCTTCGCTGGGCGGTTGTCGGTTCAGCAATGGCAATTGACATTTTCCTCGGTGCAAGATTTATTGTTGATAAGATTTTTTAGTAATCGACTATACCCTCTACCGCGTTCTTTCCTAATTACGCGCCGAAGGTTTCTCTTTCTATTTGGCCGAGGTAGAATCTGCCATCATTTTGCATGAAGTTTATTATCTTGTCGAACTGCTGATTTATAAACTGCGTTTCGTTGGAGACCATCGAGATTGCGATGATCGCTGATGCTTTGTTGTCGTGGTGGTCGACCTCGGCGACAGAGGCATTGAATCGGCTCTTTAGTCTGCCGATAACGCTTTTGACGATGCTGCGCTTCTGCTTGAGCGATGTCACGCCCTGGGTATGCAGTTGAGCTTTCATTACGCCGACAATCATATTGCTCTCTCTATTTTTTACCGCAGAGAAAAAACAAAAACGTTAACCACGGATTAACACAGATTTGAAAACAATTGTAAATTGCAGATTGCAAATTGTAAATGGTAATAAGGTTGGCGCATATTTATTTCTGCGTAAAATACGCGCTGATATTGAAGAATAAGTTACCAGCCTTAGCAAAAGCAATCAGCAGGCCGTTCAAAGTTTCTTTATGGCAGCGATTAGCCCTAATATTCAGGGACCATCTTTTTGCTTTTTTCGAGCAGTTGCTCGCCCTTCTTTTCGGCCTTTTTACGAAGTCGCTGGGGCCTGACTTTTTCGAGTTTTTCGCTCTTTTCAGCGTCGGAAAGTTTTCCCCAGGCGACTGGACACGCTGCACAGCAGAAACCAACCTTCCTGCCTTTATACATACGCGTCCACTCGGCGGGTGTACCGGTTCTTGCTATGGCCTTGCCGCTGATGGGGCATTTTGCATTGGCGACGGGGGCCTTTTCGAGGTATTGCTTAGTGGACTTCTGGACGGTCCGCAGGAACCCTTTGGCCTCGTCGAGTTTTTGTTTTGCGGCGGCGGTGTCGCCGGCATCAATCGCCTGCGAAGCCGAATCCAAAGCCATCATTACCGCATCGATATCCTGGCTGTTGGCATAGGCCCTCTTGACCGAGTCGGCAATAATTTTGTTCATATCACGGAACCCCAGCCTCTTAGCAATTTCGGCTTTCTCCTGGGCTTTGGCGAGTGAAAAACCAAGCACGGCAATACATGCCAGCACAGCCAGCACCGAGCCGGCGGAGACAAATTTGAATCTTCTATCGCTGTTCATGTTATTTCCCCCTTTGCAAAAAAAGTTTCTGAATCTGTTTGATACTTGCGGGTAATTATGCTCGCAGAGATTTGGCCTGTCAATCAGGGCAAACACTGTTTATTCCATAGGCAGGCAGCCTATAGCTAATCAGGTATTCTGACCGCTGAAAGCGCCGGGTGCGCTGAGAAAAGGATTGCTATTACTTGGCAACCGTGGTTCGTGACTCGAACTCTCCCTATGGGACGCCTTACGGCGAAAACACAAGACTAAAAACTCAAAACTACTGTATGCTGGTGCCCCAATCCGGTTATTTACGGTGGGCATTTTGCACAGACCGAACGGAACAGCATAGTGCTCAGATACCTGTCGCCGCGGTCGGGGATAATGGTGACAATCGTGCCGTTTTTCATATCGTTGGCAACCCTGAGAGCTCCTGCGACGGCGGCACCGCTGGAACAGCCGGCGAAGATACCTTCTTCTACGGCGAGCAGTCGGCTGGTCTCGAAGGCCTCTTCATCCGTCATTGGTATAACATCATCCAACAGAGATGAGTCATATATCTTGGGTACTATCGCCTCTGTCATGTTCTTGAGGCCCTGTATCGTGTGTCCGCGGGTAGGTTCGATGCCGATTACTTTGATAGAGCCGGACTTTTCCTTAAAGTACCGCGAGGCCCCCATCAATGTTCCGGTAGTACCCATGCCGGTGACAAATGCGTCGATTTGGCCGTCAAGCTGGCCGAAGATTTCCGGTGCTGTAGTTTCATAATGTGCCAGGGCGTTGGCCTTGTTGGCAAACTGGTTAGGCATAAAGTATTTCTCGGGTTCTGCCTCATATATCCTGTGAGCTTCTCTGATGGCGCCATCGGTACCTTCGCCGGCAGGTGTTATAACGGCTTCTGCGCCGAAGGCCTCAAGGACGCTTCGCCTTTCGGAACTGACACAGCCGGGCAGGGTCAGTTTTACCTTATAGCCCTTGGCAGCCCCTATCATCGCCAGTGCGATTCCGGTATTGCCGCTGGTCGGCTCGAGGATTATTTTGTCTTTGGTAAGCTCGCCGCTTTCCTCGGCTTTTAGTATCATATAAAGAGCGGTGCGGTCTTTGATAGAGCCGCCCGGATTATTGCCCTCGAGCTTGGCGAAAATTTTGACCTTTGGGTTCTTGTTGAGTTTCTTCAACTCAACCAACGGCGTGTTCCCAATAGCGGATAAAACACTCATAACAGCTTCCTTTTTGTGAATCTAAACATTTATTTGCTAATAACCCAACCTCTGATACCAATTATAAGAGCCTGTCGCTTATCGACAAGTATTTTTTGCCGGCAGGGATATAGAGAAACAATTGCAAACCTGTCCTGAGTGAAACCGGAGGAGTAAATAGTAAATCGAGAGTAGCTCATTTACTTTACCGGCTCGCCGCGCACCACAGATTCAAACCTGTGCCCGATATAAACCCCGTCCTTGAACTCGACCACCAGGGTCTGGGCCGGTATCAGAAGCGCCGGACTTATCGTCATATACCGCCAGATGTTCTTATCGTGCTTGGCCGGCGTACCGAGGATAGTCTTCACCTGGGATTTGTTCATTCCCGGCTCGAGTTGTTTAATTCTGCTCTTGACGTCGTGATAGGTGAATTGCTGGTCGGTTACAGAGCCTATCTCGCTTTGCTCTGGTTCTGTCATACAGCCCGCCATAAGAAAAACAACAGCCAGAAACGTGATTATCGCTTTTGCCCCCATTTTCGTCTCTCCTAAAAAATGACACCTTTCTTTTTTGCCCTGCCGGTATCATACACCCAAGAGAAGGCCCCGTCAAGCTTGCTCGCCGGGCCTTTCGTAAAAAGCTTGCCGGATTGGCGAGGATTTGTATAATGTTTGTTAAATCCGATAAGGGGGTTGCAGAACATATTGGCTTTTTTATGGGAGGGAACAACCATGAAAAGAAACGATGCGCTAAAAATCCTGAATCCGATTCTGGCAGTGTTCTTTGTCAACCAGGCAGTGACGGCCTTGCTTGGCGCCAGAATCTCGTACGAGGCGTTTGAGGTTTTTCATAAAGGCGGCGGCAGGGTCTTGATAGCCCTGATCATCGTGCACTTTATATTGAACTTCAACTGGGTGAAAGCAAATTACCTTCACAAATAATGGGTTAGCAAAAAGAAAGCCCCGTCAGTTTGACAGGGCTTTTGGTTTTGTAACGCTTTAGTCTAAATTACCCAGGGATAACATTGGTGGCACATGGGCCTTTTTTGCCCTGGCCTACTTCGAACTCGACCTTTTGGCCTTCATCGAGCGATGCGTAGCCATCAGTCTTTATTTCCGAATGATGGACGAATAAATCATCGCCGCCCTCATCCGGACTGATAAATCCGAAACCCTTACTTGCGTTAAACCATTTTACAATACCTGTTCCCACTGTACTTCTCCTTGGCTCTATCTAAAGAGCAATAATTATTCTCTCTATTCTTTGTTTATCTGGAGGTACTATCGAGAGATGGAATAATATCCCCATATTCAATTGGCGGCAATTATAGCAAAATAATTAAGATATGCAACAAAAAAAAGGTTTTTTTCCATAAAAGTTTAGACCTGAAATCACCCGTCACAAATCACAAAACACGCCTGTCCTGCCTGCCCTGAGCGAATTTATACTGAGCTTGTCGAAGTAGCCGAAGGGAATCACGATTCGACAGAGTTGGGTAAAAAAAGAAATTATAGGGTCATGCCTTCATCTGCGTTACGATTTGGCGGGTCTGGGGCGATTGGTCTTTGTGGCCTGCTTGAAGGCAGAAGAGTAATCCTCGTTCTGCTTCTTGAAAAGCTTTTTAAGGCTATGTACATCGGCGGGAGGCAGTTTTGAATTGACATTCATAAAAAATGGTGTAGAGTAATCGGTTTTCATGGTGAAAATTAAACCAAGTCCTTAATATTCACTAATCTCTTTTTGGAAGTTGTTATGTATTCGGATTATATTCGTAATGTAGCGATAATTGCTCATGTCGACCACGGCAAAACGACGCTGGTAGACCAGCTTCTGTACCAGTCGGGGATGTTTCGCGCCGAGGAGCTTGATAAACTCGCCGGCGGCGAGCACGGATTGATTATGGATTCCAATCCGCTGGAACAGGAACGCGGCATAACAATTCTGAGTAAAAACTGCTCGATTAACTATACGGATTCTCAAGGCAATGAATATAAAATCAATGTAATCGATACGCCTGGACACGCTGATTTTGGCGGAGAGGTCGAGCGCGTCTTAAAAATGGCAGACGGCGTGCTTCTTTTGGTTGATGCGTTTGAAGGGCCTATGCCGCAGACAAGATTTGTGTTGAGCAAGGCGCTCGAGCATAAGCTAAGGCCAATAGTCGTAATCAACAAAATGGACCGCAAAAACAGCAGGCCGGATGATGTTGTCAACGAAGTTTTCGATTTGCTTGGGTCACTTGGAGCCGAAGACCAGGCACTCGATTTTCCTATTGTTTACGCATCGGCAAAAGAAGGATGGGCCACAACGGACCTTGAGAAAAAAACGGATAATATGCAGGTAATGTTCGAAGCAATCATAAAGAATGTCCCTCCGCCGAAGATTGTTCAGGATGCTCCGTTGCAAATGCTGGTGACAAGTCTGGAATATTCAGATTATGTAGGGCGAATTGCGATAGGCAGGGTTTTTGCCGGACAGATAAGTGAAGGTCAGAAAGTCACTGTAATTGACGCCGAAGGCCTGCATACACAGCAAAAGGTTATGCAGATTCATCAGTTTTATG
>SDBT01013018.1_pt1 | contig 13344 bp, 5 predicted proteins | sample 2277101 | NCBI WGS metagenome assembly SDBT01 (sample SAMN10404973, study PRJNA504765) | marine sediment metagenome | isolation source: marine sediment core GS10_PC15, 103 cmbsf | place: Arctic Ocean: Southern Knipovich Ridge | collected 2010 | reverse complement strand
CACGACGTTTTCACCGGCGTCGAGACAGATCCCGGTAATGTTCTCGTAGCGGCTGAAGCCACGGCCCAACTTCAAGGCATCGCTCAATGCGCGGGAGGAGGGATAGGCCTCGTAGTCGGTCGCTCGGTAGGTCTTGTCGTACGACGCGTCGAGCATCCCGGCGGCTACCTTCCGCAGCAACTCGCTCTTGAAGTCGTCCAGGTCTTTCGACTTCACACTCGGCTTCAACTGACTGCAACTGGCATCGGTAAAGAACGCCGCATCGGCCCGCAGCGCCTCCATATCGTTTGCGGCGGCACACGCAGCCAGCGACCATAACAAGAACGAAACGGATAGAATACAGCTCTTCATATTTGGAGATCCCTTCGACCGGCGGTTCGTTACCGTGGTGGCAATCGGCGACGGATCTCAGAACCATTCTGAGTTGATTGCCTACTGCCGCGTCCACGGCACGGGCCATATTCTCATTGCCGAGGGTCCCCTTGTCAAGCATTCGACGGGCGAGAGTTCGGCAAGCCGGCCCTCGGGCTCTGCCTTTCCGCTGATACGGCGGGAGCGTAGTTGGCAGGTGCCGCCATGCCACGAAATCCACCCACCAATCCACGGGGTAGCCTGGTTCTTGCCGGTCGGTGCCTATCCTACGAGTTCCGGATGCCCATGTTCGAGCGCCTAAGCTGCCTGTTTAGCCTAACTTTTCGGGTTCGGCAACGATCTTTGGGAACTCGTCTTGGCGCGAACCGGCCGGATCGAGTATTTCTAGGCGACCCATATTATCCTCTTCTGTCGCCTTCTCCCTAAACGACGAAAAGGGCCACGATGGCCAGTCTCTCAGTCAAGTCGGATAATACCCGCCTCGTTCGGCTCGCTCATGTGCCTTTCGCTCTGGTCTTGGCAGTAGCCCTTCTGTCGGGCTGCTGGCTGATCGCCCAAGAACTGGGAGATCTAGCGTTGGAAAATCCGACCGTCGAAAAGGTGGTTCAGGTTCGAATCGTGGGAAACCAGGCCGTCGCGATCGAGAAGATTCAACGGAGTATTCACACGCGAAGCGGACGGCCGTTCGACATGGAGACTGTCGAGGAGGACGTCCGGCGGCTGACTCGCACACGGTTGTTTGTCGACGTGAAGCCTTCGCACCAACGCGTAGCCGGCGGTCGGATCGTGATCTTCGAGGTGATCGAGCGACCGACCCTGCTGCAAGTGAAATACATCGGCAACCGGAGTATCTCGAAGGAAGCGCTGTTGCGGGAAAGCGAACTGACACTCGACGAGGCCCTGGATCCGGCCGAGGTCGAAGGGGTATGTAGCAAACTCGAGGCCTATTATCGCACGCGGGGATTCAGCAAGGTCCACGTCTCGGTCGTCGAGGGGAACAAGTCGGGCGACCGCGAGGCCGTCTACCTGATCAACGAGGGACCCAGGCAGAAGATCTCTTGGGTCAGCTTCGTCGGCAACCACATCGCCAGCGACTCCCGCCTGCGGACACAGATCCTTTCCAAACGTCCGACCGCCTATCTCTACAAGGGAGAATATGACGCCGAAGTAATCGAGGAAGACAAGAACCGATTGGTGGCCTATTACCGCCGACTGGGATTCTTCCAGGCCCGGGTCGGCTGTGAGCCCAAGCCGAGTGCCGGCGGCGGATGGGTCCATCTGACGTTCGTCGTCGACGAGGGGGTCCGCTCGTACGTTCGCAAAGTCTCCTTCAGTGGCAACACCCGATTCGACAGCAAGGAACTGGCCGAGTTGGTGACGCTCAAGGACGGCCAGTTCTACAACGGCGATTCGATGAAAAAAGACCTCGACATTATTCAGGACAAATATGGCTGCATCGGCTATGTCTTCTCGACCGTCGAGGCGGCCCCTCGCTTTCTCGAAGAGCCGGGGCAACTCGATCTGGTCTACGACATTCACGAGGGCTACCGCTATCACGTCGGACGGATCAGCGTCGAGATCAAGGGCGAGGATCCTCACACTCGGGTTTCGACCGTGTTAGACCGTATTTCTCTGCAAACGGGCGATATCGTCGACCTGCGGAAGCTCCGCGCCAGCGAACGGCGGCTCATTCGGTCGGGGCTCTTCGAGGTCAACCGCCCCGACGCCCGACCGGAGATCCGATTCACGAAACCGCACTACAATGATGAGGAGACCGCCGTCGCCGGTCGCCCCGGTGGCGGCCCGACCTTCCGAGGGCAGAGTCCCGACCTGGTTCCCAGCGGCCCTTGGAAACTGGTTCCCTCGGCCGGCTCGCGTCCGGGTGATCGGCGTGTCGATCTGGTTTTACCCTGTCGGCGTGTGGATTCGAAAACGATCTGGCGTGGCCAGGATGGTTACAATAGCGACGGCGGCTGGTCCACGCCCCCGCTTCCTCCGAGTCGACCAACGCCCGGTTATCAACCACCGTCGGGTACCCAACCGTCGCCATTTCAGCCGCGTGGCACGGCGAACTCGGCTCCGGGTGGCACGTACTCCGGCTATCCGAACCGGCCGAACGTACCGGACGTTTCCCGCGGCTATCCGGCCCCCATGTCACCGGCCGATGCGCCGATCCGCGCACCGCTCGGCGCGCCCTACGGCAATCAACCCAACTTTCCCGACCTGAGACCGGCGGACCCTCAACCCTCCGGGTTGCCCGAGCTGTTTGAGGAGGATTCGATCTTTCGGCAGGGCCGGCAGGAGGAGCCGCCAACTCGGGCGCTCGACATACGCTCAATCCTCTATGAGACGCAAACCGGTCGATTCATGGCAGGCGTCGGCGTGAACTCCGATGCGGGGTTGATGGGGTCAATCGTGATCGACGAGCGAAACTTCGACTGGGCCCGATGGCCGGGAACCTGGAATGAGTTCCGCGACGATCCCGGCGGATGGGGTCGCGGCGGTGGACAACGGCTCCGACTCGAGGCCGTGCCCGGCACGCTCGTGCAACGCTATATGATCAACTTCTCGGACGACTACTTATTCCACTCGCGGATCAGCGGCAACTTCTCCGCGTTCTTCTTCAACCGCCGCTATCGCGAATACGACGAGGAACGCGTCGGAGGCCGAATCGGCTTCGGCTACCAGTTTCCCGGGCGTCCCGACCTGACCGCCAACTTTGCCATCCGCGCCGAGAAGATCAGCATCTACAATCCGGCCATCCCCGGCGTTGCCGAACTCGAAGAGGTCCTCGGCGATAACAGCCTCTATGGATTTCAGTTCAGCATGAAACACGACACGCGCGACAATCAGTTCATGGCGACCGAAGGATACTTACTGGAAGCGGCCTTCGAGCAAGTGGTCGGCTCGTTCAACTATCCCCGCGCCGAAGTCGACCTGCGTAAATACTACCGAATTCACGAACGCCCGGACGGGTCGGGCCGCCATGTACTGAGCCTCAACGGTCGGGTTAGCGTCAGCGGCGCGAATACGCCGATCTACGACCATTACTTCATCGGCGGTTTCTCGACGATGCGGGGCTTCGACTTCCGCGGCGCTTCGCCGATGGACGCCACGAACCGAATGCGGATCGGCGGCCATTTCCAAATGCTGGCCGGTATCCAGTACAATTTCCCGGTCACGGCCGACGATATGCTCCGCGTGGTCGTCTTCTGCGACACGGGAACCGTCGAGCCGACGATCGATAATTGGACCGACAAGTACCGCGTCGCCCCGGGGTTCGGCCTGCGAATCACCGTCCCGGCGATGGGTCCGGCCCCGATCGCGCTGGATTTCGCCTTCCCAATCTCCAGCGAAGCGTTTGACCGCGAAGAGATGTTCAGCTTCTTCGTCGGGCTGAATCGGTAGGGTTTTCCGTAAGGGTGTAGGCAGGGCACCCGATTCGTTGGCAACCGCTAATTCCGTCGATAATGCCACTGGGAGACGTCGCCGTAGTAGCCGCGATGCACGGTATCCGACACGCGAGATCGGGCACCAAAGTACCCCCAGTTATAGGTCGGCACACCGATCAGGGAATCGTAGCCGGGCATGGCCGCTCGGAAGTCGGCGTAGCGATCGGGGGTCGGCGAAACGTCTATCGGCGCCGGCTGATAACGCCGGGCCTTGATCCGCGTCCAGAGTTCACCCGCCTCGACCCGGGGGGAGAGATAGCACGTTGTCAACAAGATGGCCGACGCCACGAAAACCACGATACGACGCGACATAAACGTTCTCCTATTTCAGTCGTAGGGCGGGCACTGCCCACCAAGAGCCAAGAGGAAACCGTCGTAGCTACGTTCGCCGGAACGTGATCGTAGTCCTCGCAGATGCCCCACGTTCTGGCGAACGCAGCTACGCCCCAGTTTCTTTGATCGATCGAAGAGACCGCCCAACCATGTAAAGACGCATCGGCTTCATCGAATAAACCCAACGCGAAGGCCGATCGCAACGGTCGCAAGGGTTAGGTAAGGTGTCGCCATCGTCCGGACCAAAGCGACCCGAGGCCGTGGCCCTCCGGACCGGCTTCTGGTAGGATCGGAGGGTTCGGTACTTGGTAGTGCCGGCCGGGGGCTCTGCTCACTGGAAAACGCGGCGGTTCATGTTCGATCACCTGGGAAACACGATCTCTCGACGCTGGATCCTCGTCCTCATGGCGTGGGTCGCATTGGCCGTGGCGATCCGAGCATTTGCCCCGAGTTGGGACGACGTCACAAAGGACGGCGACTTCGCCTATTTGCCGGCCGAAATGACCAGTGTCCGCGGCGAGAAACTCCTGCGGTCCGCCTTTCCCGACGTCCGCTCGAAGAGTACGATCGCCCTGGTCATTTCTCGCTCCGACGGAACGCTCCGCAACGGCGACTTCGAGGCGATCGGGGAACTGGTCGAAACGTACTCGTCCGAGATCGACGACCTCTCGCCCATCGTCGACGTGCTCGGGCCCCAGAGCCCCGTCATCGGCAAAAAGCTCCAGAGCCCCGACGGTCGGGCAGCACTGGTCGTGCTCTCCCTGCGCAATGAGTTCATGGCCATCGACAACATGGACCTGGTCGAGTCGATCTATGCCAAGGTCGATCGGATTCAAGAGGGCGGCCCGTTGCCCAGCGGGAATCCCTTGCCCGAGGGATTGCAGTTGGGCGTTACCGGTTCGGCCGCGGTGGGATTCGATATGCTCGACTCGGCTCAAACGAGTATCGAGAACACCGAGACGACGACCATCGTGTTGGTCGTCCTCGTCTTGTTGCTGGTCTATCGCGCGCCGGGACTGGTCATCGTCCCGCTGCTAACGATCGGGGCTTCGGTCGTGGTGGCCATGGGCGTGGTGGCCATGGTGGCCGACTTTAGCCAGGGCGTCGAGTGGCTCGATTTCAAGATCTTCAAGACCACCAAGATCTTCGTGGTCGTAATCCTGTTCGGGGCGGGAACCGATTACTGCCTGTTCCTGATCTCTCGTTATCGCGAGGAGTTGCACCGCGGCCTGGAGCCGGACCGGGCCATCGCCGTCGCGCTGGGACAGGTGGGAGATGCGCTGGCGGCTAGTGCGCTAACAACCATCGTCGGGCTGGGAATGATGTACTTCGCCGACTTCGGCAAGTTCCGCAACAGTGGCCCGGCGATCGCGCTCTGTCTGCTGGTGGCGTTGGTCGCTTGCATCACGCTGGCACCCGCTTTATTGCGCGCGACCGGGCGACGCGTCTTCTGGCCCTTTGGCGTGGGCAAGTCGGGGGTCAGTGAGTCGGAGACTCCGCCGCAGCGATTCGGCCGGCTTTGGCAGCGTCTGAGTTACGGCATTATTGCCCGGCCGGGATTGATCCTGGTGGTCAGCGTCTTGCTGCTGCTCTGTCCGCTGGCGTATAAGGTATTGCCGGCCGCCTATCGAGGACTGGCCATCGCCGGAAGGGGAGATCTTCGCGGCGGATGGCGCGAGTTGGCCGAAGGCGTCGCGACGCCGGTGACCTACGATCTACTGAATGAACTCCAGGCCAGCCGGCACAGTGTTCGAGGATCGCGTCAAATGGACCGGCATTTCGCCACCTCCGAGATCAACCCGGTGACCGTCTTGGCCTTTGACCCCGACGGTGGGCCCGACGGTGGGCCCGACGGTGGGCCCGAGCGTGGGTTCGACACGAAACAGGGAAAGTACCGCATCGCCAAGCTGACCAAGGATATTTACGAGTTCGGGGAGTATGAGACGGTCATCGACGGCGAAGAGGTCCTGGTCGGGCCCATTTGGAGTGTGCGAAGTCTCACCTCGCCCCTGGGGAACCCGCCGGGGAGCGGTAATATCTTCAGCGGCAAAAGTTGGGAAAAGTTCGCCGTAATCGGCCGCCGCGATACCCGGGCCATCTATCGATCGGCGGACGGTCGGGTGGCTCGATTCGATCTGGTCTTCGAGTACGACGCGTTCTCCAAGCAGAGCGTTCGGCTGTTGGACGAGGTCGACGACCGGCTGCGGGAATTGGCCGAGGACCCCGATTCCGAGTGGCACGGCGTCGAGTTTCTGATGACCGGCACGACCGCCGGCATTCGCGACCTAGAGGACGTAACCTCTAGCGATCAGACGCGAATCCAAACATTAGTGGTCATCGCCGTGCTGTTCGTCCTGATTCTGATCCTCCGCCGCCCGATGATCTGCGTCTATCTTATCCTCTCGGTTCTGTTGGGTTACTTCGTGACGATCGGGATCACCGAGCTGTTCTTCTCCTGGCTTTACGGTGATAGCTTCCACGGACTGGACTGGAAGGTTCCGATCTTCTTGTTCGTGATCCTGATCGCGGTCGGCGAGGACTACAACATCTATCTGGCCACTCGGGTCTTCGAGGAGCAGGCCCGGCTTGGTCCGATCGAGGGACTTCGCGTCGCGGTGGTTCGCACGGGTGGGATCATCACCAGTTGCGGCGTGATCATGGCCGGGACGTTTGCCTCGATGGTCACCGGCACATTGCGGGCGATGCATGAATTGGGTTTTGCGCTCGCGCTGGGCGTGCTTTTGGACACGTTCATTATCCGCACGATTATCGTCCCGTCGTTCCTAGCGATTTTGGCCCGACGCGAAGAGAAAGAAGAAGTCGAGGCCGAGCAGGATTTGCGTGCAAGCGACTCCAACGGGGTCTAACAACAAAGCCTAGGGTCGCGCATCGCACCCTAGGTTGAGAGGCCGGGAAACGAAACGAACGCTGAAGGCGTTCCACATGGCGCCACGCGGTTGTACAGCCCCGTTGGAGTTGGTATCGAGGTGCTCGATGGTTACGCCGGAATAAACTCCAACCCAGGGTGCGATGCGCGACCCTGGCCTTTGTTGTGAAACGCCTACGGCGTAGAATCTCGGACGTCAAAGAGTCTCTAGCCATCGCCCCACTGGCATGCTGTCTTACTGCCGTAATTAAACCTTCCAGTCGAATTCACGAAGCGTTCGCAAAACGGACCATCGGAAGAAGCAGACAGGAGCAATGTCGAATTTGTGTTCGCCACATTCAGTTTCAAGACTGCCATACTGTTTTGCCTCAGTTGGACATGGAGCGTGATTGATGTGCTCGAGTTTGGTACAACCTCGATAGGAGAGCGTTATGACCAAACGAACACGTCAGAGCACCAAAGGAACCCAAGCGGCGATTGCAAGAAACACATGACGAGCTGTCCGCGAGATCCACATTCTCATAATCCTCCCCGCTTTCACTCCTCAAACCACTGCAAAGACTCATGGTGCGTCTCGACGCACCCTACTTCTTCAATGCAAAGATCTGCGTCATCGTGCCGACGTAGAGCGTTCCGTTGGCGGCGGCGGCCGTGCAGATGACCGAGGTGTCGAGGCGAATGGAACTCAGCACGCGTTTCTCTCGTCCGGCGGCCAATACCCAAAAGTCGCCGCGGCGCGTGCCGATATAGACCTTGTCGTCGGCGACTAAGGTCGACGCCCACATCTCACCCTCGGCGTCGTGGACCCAGCAGACGCGGCCGGTCTTCGCATCGACGCAATGGACCTTGCCGCCGCAATCGGCCACGTAGACCAGGCCCTTAGAGACCGACGGCGTCGAGCAGCAATGACGCTCCAGCGGATACGTCCAGAGCCGGCCGCTCTGGGTAATGTCGCCCGTCTTCGTGGCGTCGATACATGTCAGCCACGCCTTCTCTTTCCCCCACCAAATATCGCCGCCGAAGGTCACATAAACCCGATTGTCGAGGAAGACGGGCATACTCTTAATGTTACTGGGGCTCACCCGCCGGTTGCGAATGTAGCTGTGGACGTCCTCCTTCGGCGCCGTCGGATCGCAATCGAAACGCCAGGTGCGCTCCAAGATCCTAGGCGACTGGGGTATGTCGACGGGCCTCTGCTGGGAATCGACGTTGCCGCGCGGCCGCAACGCATCCAACGCATAGACCACGCCGTCGCCCCCGCCGAAGAAGACCAGCCGCCGAGGACCGACCTCGCCAAACGCCGGCGAGGACCACGTGCTATGGAAGATCTTTGGGCCGATCCCCTCGTTGTCTTTCGCGATCAACTTGCCCGTGATCTTGTCGACGACGACCAGACTGGGGGCATTGGGTTTCTCGACGCCCGAATGCCGGCTGTTCAGCCCGTTGTTGGTGTTGATGTAGAGGTATTGGCCGACGACCAGCACCGAGCAATGGACCGAGTCGTGGGGCCGAACGCCGACCGCGGCTCGCAGATCCAACAGCCAGATGATATCGGCATCCAGCGGCCCGACCTTCATGGCCGGCTGATCGCGCGGGGTCATATGTCGGCCTTCGTCGCGAAAGGGGCCGTCGTTGCCGTTCGCCATCCCGTGGAGATCCAGGCAGACGACCTCGTCACGATTGGTCACCGTATAGACCCGATCGCCTTCGATGGTGGCCGGCGAGCACATACCTGCCCGGGGCCAGTCGTGATAGACGTCCTCTTCGAGTTTCGGCACGATGAGCTGCCACGCGAACCGGCCGTCGGCCTCATCGAAACACATCATCACGCCCCGGTCGCCGTCATGGCGCGGGTCGCGAGGCTGGCCGTTGTTCGTGCCGATCAAGACCTTGCCGCCACCGATCACGGGCGAGGACCAGCACTGCGAGCCGATCTGGGCCGTCCACTTGATATTCTTGCCGGTCGCCGGGTCGAACCGGTCGGGTAATCCCGTCTCGGCCGATACCATGTTTCGCGAGCCGCTCGAGCCCCATTGCGGCCGGTCCTCGGCCCGGGTGGCAGGTGATCCGGCGAATTGCACGAGCAGTCCGGCTGCTAGGAATAGTCCTCTGTAGCGTGGCGATTTCATCATGGTTCCTTTCATTTCATTGTCGCCCTCATCCTACACGGCTCCCGGCCGAGTTTCAAGCGGGCAATTTGCACTGTGTGTGGCGACCGGCTATTATGTATTCGTCCAATTGCCCGTGGAGAAAGTAGGGAGGGGGGACGGGTGGCTGGGGCACACACTCTTCTCCGATATCCAGAAACCACAATGTTCGACTCGCTGAAAGATCCGCATCGACGACACATCCTGCTGACCGTCGTGGTCGGCGTGGGGCTTGCTGCCTATTTGAGCGGCACCGTCGAGTCGATCACGATCGGTAAGCAGCTCGATCTGGCCATGCTCTTAGCACTCGCCGGTGGGTTTCCCGTCTATTTCGGCGCGCTGACGGAACTCGTCAAGCGGAACATCACGGCCGATCTGGCCGTCAGTCTGGCCGCATTCGCCGCCATGGCGATCGGCGAATATGCCGTGGCCGTCGAAGTGATCTTTATCATGCTCGTCGGCGAGGCGTTGGAGAACTACGCCATCCGTCGGACCCGATCGGGGATCGCCGCGCTGTTGGCGTTGCGGCCGCATGAAGCCCGAGTGCGACGCGCCGGGGCCGATCACGATCAGGTCGTTTCGCTGGACAAGATCCGCCCGGACGATGTCGTTCTCTTACGGCCCGGCGATCGGATCCCCGTCGACGGCCGAGTGCTCGGTGGCAGTTCGTCGGTGGATCAGAGCCCCATCACGGGCGAGTCGCTACCGGCCGATAAGACCACGGGCGACGAAGTTTTCGCGGGCACGATCAATCTCTACGGGGCGATGGAGATCGCGGTCGAGCGGCTCGGCAAGGACACGACGCTCGAGCGGATCATCCATCTGGTCGAAGAGGCCGAGGCGGCGAAGGCCCCCACGCAACGTTTGGCCGACCGCTATGCGGCGTGGTTCGTGCCGATCGTCCTGCTAACGGCCGGACTGGTCTATCTGTTGAGTGGCGAAATCATCCGTTCGGTCTCGGTCCTGGTCGTGGCATGTCCTTGTGCGCTCGTGCTCGCCACGCCGACGGCCATCGCGGCCGGCATCGGAGCATTGGTTCGCCGCGGCGTCCTAGTCAAGGGTGGGACTTCGTTGGAGAAACTCGGCCGCCTTCGCGCCGTCGTGTTCGACAAGACGGGCACGCTCACCCTGGCGAAGCTGCGCATTGTGCAAATCGTTCCGGCCGACGGCCACGAGGAGGAAGACGTATTGCGAGCGGCCGCCGCCGTCGAGCGCCATTCGGAGCATCCGATCGGGCAATTGATCGTCGATCGGGCAGCACAGCGGAAGATTATTGCTCCCGAGGCGACCGACTTCACAGCCCGGCCCGGCTTGGGAGCCGAAGCGGCCGTCGACGGATCGATCCTCCGCGTGGGCAGCCCGAGGTTCCTGCACGAGGCGGGCGTTGCCTTGCCGGCCGATCTTGCCGAGGAAGTCGATCGACTTGGCCTCGAAGGCTGCACCGTCGTATTGGCCGCGCGCGATGATCGAGCGATCGGTGCGGTTGCCGTTGCCGACACGATTCGGCCCGAGGCCCGATCCGCCGTCCGGCAGTTGGCCGAACTAGGGATCGAGCGGATCGCGATGCTCACCGGCGACAACGCGGCGGCGGCCCAACCCGTGGCCGATGCGCTGAACATCAAGGAGGTGCAAAGCGGCCTGCTGCCGGCCGACAAGGTCAAGGCCGTTCGCCGGATCCAGACCGAAGCGGCGCCGGTCGCCATGGTCGGCGACGGAATCAACGATGCCCCCTCGCTGGTCACCGCCGATGTGGGCGTGGCCATGGCGCAAATCGGCACGGACGTCGCCATTGCCTCGGCCGACGTGATACTGGTCGGCGACGACCTTCGGAAACTGGCCACGGCCATCGCATGCGGCCGCGAGACATTGCGAATCATATGGCAAAACATCCTCGGGTTCGCCGTCGCGTTCAATGTGCTGGCGGTCGTGGCGGCCTCGCTCGGCTGGGTCACGCCTTGGGTCGCCGCCGTGTTACATCAGGTCAGCTCCCTGACGGTCGTGTTGAATTCGATGCGGCTATTGATCGACCGTGCCCGATGGCGGCTTCGTTGGAATCGCTTTCTGCAAACGTGCCACCGGCGACGGCGCCCGGCCGTGGCGATGGGTGCGGGGCTTGCGGTTGCGGTCTATCTGATGAGCGGAATTCACGTCGTGTCGGTCGGCGAGGTGGGCGTCGTGCAACATTTCGGCAAACTGGTCGAGCCGCTCGAGGAACCCGGACTACACGTCCGCTTACCCTATCCGATCGGTCGCCATTGGATCGTTCGTCCCGACGAATCGCGACGCGTCGAGATCGGTTTCCGGACGCTCCCCGGTGCCGCCGGCGCGCCGGCCGCCTATGAGTGGAACGTGCAGCATCGGGGCGGGGCGCTTCGGCGGATGCCCCGCGAGGCCGATGTCTTGGCCGGCGACGAGAATCTGGTCGACGTGAATCTGATCGTGCAATATCGGCTGGACGATCCGTTGGCGGCTCTGTTCGCGGTCGGCCAACTACAATCCGACGGCAAGAGCAAGTGGGACGCGCTCGTTCGCGGCATCGCCGAAGCGGCCTTGCGCGCCGAGATGTCGCGGCGGCCCATCGAGGCCGTGCTGGGGCCATGGCGGGCCGATGTGGAAGAGACCATCCGACGGCGAGTCGATTCGGCACTGCGGCAATATGGCGCCGGAATCCGAGTCGAGGGTGTTTTCCTGGCCGATGTTCATCCGCCGGTCGAGGTCGTCCCGGCGTTTCGTCAGGTGGCAGCCGCCGCCGAGACGAAAGAGGCGGCCATCAACGAGGCCCGAGCCTTTGCCTTCAAGACGACGGCCCTCGCACGAGGTGCCGCGAGCCGAACCTTGCTCGATGCCCAGGCCGCGGCCAGCGACCGCACACTTCGGGCCAAGGGCGATGCCGCCCGGTTCGTCGATCGGGCTGCGGCCCACGCAGAAGAACCCGAATTGGCCCGGCAGAGGCTCTATCTCGAAACGATCGAACGCCTCTTGGCCGATCGGCGAAAGATCATTCTCGATCAGCCGGGCGACGCAGGTCGGCGCCGTGTCTTCCTAGGGACTCTTAGCCGAGACATTCCCCCATCGGCCGCGATCATCGACGAGCTGCTCGATCCCTCCAGCAACGAACTACTCCAAGGTACACAACCATGAAACCCAGTTGGCTTCTCCTGATCGCCGTCCTCGTCGCCTTCGTCGGCGTCGTGGCAGCGCGGAGCGTTGTCTTCGTCGACGAGACCGAGACGGTGCTGATCACGCAGTTCGGCCGACCGGTCCGGACCTTGGAGACGGCGGGGCCCTATATCAAAGCGCCCTATCAATCGGCCTTGCGAATCGATCGCCGGTTGCAGATCTACGATCCCCCGCCGTCGGAATTCCTTGCCGCCGAAAAGAAGAACCTCGACCTCGACGTATTCGTCTGCTGGCGAGTGGCCGATGCGAGCAGATTCCTCAAGACGGTCAATGGATTTCCCGGCGCGAACTCGCACATTCACGACGTTGTCTTCTCGGAGCTTCGAGCGGAAGTCGGCCAAAGCCCGTTGGAGACGCTCGTCTGTGCCGAGCCGTCGGGCTATCGGGTCGATCGGCTGGCCGGCGCGCTGGCTGCGCTGACCCGCTCGCGCCCCGAAGATGTTGCGATCGGCAAAGTGGCTCTCGAGAGCGGCCGCAACCTGCTGCAATCGCTCGTCGGGACCGCCGAATCTCCCCATCGGCTCGACGCGATGATGGACGGCGTCACACAGCGATGCAGCGATCGCGTTCGGGCGGCCTATGGCATCGAGATCGTCGACGTGCGGCTGAAGCGGATCAGTCTACCCGCCCAGGTTCGCGACAGTGTGTTCGGACGAATGCGAGCCGAGCGGGCCAAGATCGCCCAGCGCTATCGGGGCGAAGGCGAGGCGGAGGCGATGAAGATCCGTGCCGCCGCCAAGAAGCTCGAGACGATCACGCTGGCCAAGGCCGAATCCGAGGCCACCATGATTGCCGGTCGGGCCGAGGCCGAAGCGACGCGAATCTACGCCAATGCCCATCGGCGGGACCCGGCCTTTTATGAACTGCTCCGAAAGCTCGAAGCCTACGAGAAGTTTCTCGATGAGAAGACGACGATCCTCATGTCGGCCGATTCGGATCTGTTGAAGTATCTCTTCGACGATACGATCCCCGA
>SDBT01013017.1_pt1 | contig 13345 bp, 10 predicted proteins | sample 2277101 | NCBI WGS metagenome assembly SDBT01 (sample SAMN10404973, study PRJNA504765) | marine sediment metagenome | isolation source: marine sediment core GS10_PC15, 103 cmbsf | place: Arctic Ocean: Southern Knipovich Ridge | collected 2010 | reverse complement strand
GTAGACCATCTTTTTGCCGCCCCCGTATTTGTTGATTATTTTATCAGTAAGAATCTTAAGAATTTGGTAATTCTCTCTCCCGATATGGGAGGGATAAGGAGAGCACGTGCTTATGCTAACAGATTAGGTGCTTCTCTGGCTGTCATTGATAAAAGAAGAACCGGTGCTAATAAGGCTGAAGTATTGAGTGTAGTAGGCAAAGTTAAAGGGAAGCAGATTCTTATTGTGGATGATATGATCGATACCGGCGGAACATTGATTGCGGCGGTGCGAGCTTTGACAAAGAAAGGAGTTCAGGAAATTTACGTCAGTGCCACTCATCCTATTCTTTCAGGAAGTGCTTATGAAATGATTGAGAGCTCTTCTTTCAAGGAGCTGCTAGTAACCGATACCATTCCTCTAAAGCAAGAGAAAGCAAAAACAAAAATCAAAGTTTTTTCAGTGGCTCCTTTGTTGGGAGAGGCTATAAAACGTATTCACGAAAACAAGTCTGTAAGTTCTCTTTTTGTGTAGTTCATCGACAGAAAGAACAATAAGACGGTAAGTGGTGAGTCAAGTTAGCTCATAGCAAGTTCAAAATAAAAGTCAAAATATAGTTTATGGCTTGAATTAACTATTTAACTAACGAGTTAACAGGTCAATGAACTATATACTAAGTTTGAAAGGAGTTTTTTCAATGGAAACAGTCAAGTTAAAAGTAAAGCTCAGGGATAAAATAGGCACAGGATATGCTCGTAAGTTAAGAAAAAAGGGGGGATTGCCGGCCATTCTCTACGGACCTCATCTCAAGATAAACTTGCCTTTAGAGATAGAGCAGGAGGATTTGCGTGAACTTATCTCTCGTCTATCTAAAGGGGAAACCGTTATTACTCTGAATATAATCAATGAGAAAAAGAATAAAGAGAGGGAAGTTATCGTAAAAGATGTTCAGAGAGACTGGTTGAAGGAGGGCCTTCAGCATATTGATTTTTATGAGATTACTCAAGGAGAAGAGGTATCCACTGCAGTGCCTTTATCCTTTATAGGTGAAGCTAAGGGAGAGAAATTAGGAGGAGTGGTAGAGCATCTCTTAAGAGAGGTGAAGGTCGAATGTCTTCCCCGGAATATTCCTTCCCATATAGAGATAGACGTAAGTTCTCTGGACATAGGTGATTATGTGAATATTAAAGATCTGACCATACCTTCCGGGGTGAAAGTTGTTAATCATCCTGAGGAAAGGGTGGTTACAGTGCTTCATCCTACCAAGATTGAAGAAGAGGTTGAGGAAGAAGAAGTCGAAGAAGAGGTTGAGGTAATAGGCAAGAAGGAAAGAGAGGGAGAGGGAGAGGGAGCTTCTGAAGAAGTACAGAAAAAGACGTCAGAGAAAAGTAAGGGATGAGAGTGATTTTTGGATTGGGTAATCCGGGAAAGAATTATGAGCAGAGTCGGCATAATATAGGGTTTGGTGTTATAGATAAACTTTCCCAAGAGCACAGAATTGAACTAGATAGATATTCATGTCAGGCCTGGATAGGAGAGGGTGAGATAGGTAAGGAAGAGGTTTTCTTAGTTAAACCTCTCACTTTCGTCAATGCAGCAGGTATTTCCCTTCTTCAGCTCAGACAGAAACATAAAACAAGCTTAGAAGACATAATGGTGATAAGCGACGATGTGAATTTAGAATTAGGTAAGCTCAGATTGGCTCGCAGGGGAGGAGACGGGGGGCACAAAGGATTAAGGTCTATTATCGAGTTCCTGGGGACAGAAGAGTTTCCCCGCCTGCGGCTTGGCATTGACAGACCCGACGGGAAAGTAGAATTGCAGGAATACGTCCTCGGAGAATTCACCTTTAGAGAAAAGAAGGTAATTGAAGAGGCAATAAATAGAGCCAGCCAAGCAGTGGAGATGGTGATAAGGCACGGAATAGACGAGACTATGAAGCATTATAATTGAGAGGAGAAAGAGCTTATGTGGCAGATTTTTATCCCGGCAGGAGCAGGGGTAATAGGGCTAATCGGGGTAGGTTTTCTGATAAAGGGTATTCTCAGGGCAAGTTCGGGGAATAAACTAATGACGGACATTTCCCGGACCATTCAGCAAGGAGCAAAAGCTTTTCTCCTCAGGGAATATAGAACAGTAGCTATCTTGGTAGTCATAGTGGTTGCTCTTCTTTCTCTGGCTCCTTTATTTGTGCACAATGCCGGAGTCAATTGGCAAACAGCACTAGCTTTTGTTATTGGGGTTGTTTGTTCGGCTTCAGCTGGTTGGATTGGAATGAGTATAGCCACTAGAGCCAATTCTAGAACCACTGAGGCGGCTCGAAGGGGACTCAAGCCAGCTTTGAATATTTCCTTTTCGGCCGGAGCAGTTACCGGTTTGTCCGTAGTTTGTATAGCCTTTTTAGGGTTGGTAGTCGTCTATCTCTTGTTTAAAGGCAGACCAGCTATTATAAATGGATACGCCATGGGAGCCTCCTTGATGGCTTTGTTTGCTCGTGCAGGAGGAGGAATCTATACCAAGGGAGCAGATATGGGAGCAGATTTGGTGGGAAAAGTAGAAGCAGGTATTCCTGAAGATGACCCTCGTAACCCAGCTGTTATTGCTGATAATGTGGGAGATAATGTAGGTGATGTAGCTGGCTTGGGAGCGGACCTTCTGGAATCTTATGTAGAGTCAATAATTGCCACTTTGGCTATTGCTGCTTCTATAGCTGTTCTTTCTTTAACCTATCTTCCCTTTTACCTGGCTGGCTGGGGGATACTCTGTTCCCTCATAGGAGTTGGTTGGATAAAAACGGCTAAATTAAAGGACCCTCAGGCAACTCTGAACGGAGGAACCTATATCGCTGCTGTTCTAATGATGATTGGCTCTTTCTTTATCATAAAGTATCTTGGAGCTGCCTATGGGGACTACTCTCTTCTGGGACCCTTCTGGGCCATTATTGCTGGAATTGTTTCTGGTATAGTCATAGGAGAGGTTAGCGTTTATTATAGTTCCACCAAACATAAACCAGTTAGGGAACTAGCTAATTCTTGTAAAAGCGGCCCGGCGGTGGTAATAGTCAATGGGCTGTCTCTGGGAATGTTATCAACTGTGGTTCCGGTATTGGTTATTGCTGCGGCTACTCTCATTGGATTCTTCTTTGCCGGGATGTATGGAGTAGCTATGGCTGCCCTGGGTATGCTTTCTATCCTGGGCGTTACCCTGGCTGTTGATTCTTACGGACCGGTGGCCGACAATGCAGGAGGAATCGCAGAGATGGCTCATCTACCGGAAGAGGTTCGCCAGGTCACTGATAAATTGGATGCAGTGGGAAATACCACCGCTGCCATTGGCAAGGGGTTTGCCATAGGTTCAGCTGCTTTTGCTACTTTAGGGTTGATTACTGCTTACAGGGTCACTATAAACAATCTTGCCTCTGGCTCTTTCACTCTTTCCCTGGCCGACCCTAAACTCATTGCTGGTTTATTGCTTGGAGGAATGGTTCCATATCTCTATGGCGCTCTTTTAGCCAAAGGAGTAGGAAAGGTAGCCTTTCAAGTGGTAGAGGAGGTGAGAAGGCAGTTTAGAGAGATCCCTGGACTGATGAAGGGAAAGGCGAAAGCTGATTCTGCCAAATGTGTGGATATAGCTGCCCGGGGAGCATTGGGAAATATGATGCTACCGGGAATTCTGGCCATAGCTATTCCGGTAGCGATTGGCTTTGTCCTGGGTCCTGTTGCCCTGGGGGGATTCCTGGTTGGGTCTTTGGTAGTGGGTCTTCCTTTGGGAATACAGACAGCCAATACAGGAGCAGCTCTGGACAATGCTAAGAAATATATTGAAGAAGGACATCTGGGGGGAAAGGGTTCTCCTGCTCATAAGGCCTCAGTAGTGGGAGATACTGTAGGGGATCCTCTAAAGGATACGGTGGGTCCTTCCATCAACATCCTGATTAAGTTGATGTCCGTGATTTCTCTTGTTTTAGCTCCTCTATTTGTGGCTTTACATTAATGAGTTCATAGTTCATCGACAAATAAATTCGCGATTAGTTGCTCGTATCTCGAGAACCGCAACAATAGGTAAGATTATCTGGTTGTCATTGGAGTTCTGCCCAATGACAGTGAAGAAAACGCGCTACGCAATACGGGGTATAGTGATGGCAGAGATTATAAGAGAGCCAGCGGTAGCAGGTACTTTTTATAAAGGGACAGCAGAGGCCTTAAAGCAGCAGATTGGGGACTGTTATACTCATCCCTTAGGTCCGGGCAAAGTACCACAACTGAGCTCAAAAAAAGAGGGCAATATTTTAGGTCTGGTCAGTCCACATGCGGGATATGCTTATTCTGGCCCTGTAGCTGCCTGGGGATTCTATCAAGTGATAAGAGGGCAGATTCCGGAAGTAGTTGTTATCCTGGGTCCTAATCATCGCGGTTTTGGTGCTTCTATAGCTATATCCGGTAAAGGCAGGTGGGAAACTCCTTTAGGAAGAATTCAGATAGATGAGGAGTTAGCAAAGGAAATAGTGGAGATTTCTCCTCTTGTCCGATTTGATGATAAAGCCCACCAGAGAGAGCATTCATTGGAGGTTCAACTTCCTTTTCTTCAATACAGTTACGGGGAAAGTTTCAAAGTAGTTCCCATTTGCATTATGGAGCAGGATCAATCTATAGCTAGTAAGCTGGGAGAGGTTCTCTCTCAAGTGCTGGGAGGAAAGAATAGCTTAATAATCGCTAGCACAGATTTTACCCATTATCAGCCAAAGGACATTGCCGAAAGGCAGGACAAAAAAGCCTTGACGGCTATTCTGGCTCTTAGTCCGGGAAATCTTAATCGTGCAGTTTCCCGCTATCGTATATCTATGTGTGGACTTGGTCCAGTAATGGCTATGCTTACTGCTGCTTCTTTACTGGGAGCAAAAACAGCCAGACTTTTGAAATACGCTACCTCAGGAGATATCAGCGGGGATTATGATGCAGTGGTTGGCTATGCCTCAGTAGTGGTACAAAAGTAGTGTTTGGGAGAGGTCCAATGGCCACTGCTTCCCCTATCCTTTCTTTCAGCTACCTCTTCTTTTACTAATTCCAGGTGTAGATGAAGCTTCCTCACCTTGTGTCTATGAAATTTGAGTGTTACCAAGGTATCGGCATAACAAATATGAATGAGAAAATTACTTTTACTAGGTTCTCATAAATAAAGTGGATTGGAGGCAAAAGAGGTGATAAAAGTAAGAAACTTTCAAAAGGGCGATGAGCGAAGAATGAGGGAAATTGCTCCTCGGGCTTTTAGCAGATTTGCTCGCTATGGAATAGATAAAAAGTTACCTAGAGAAAAAACAGATGCATGTTATCAAGAAGAGGTTTCGGAATATGTAAAGAAGTTGAGCGAAGATTCATCAAAGCTGTCTATTTTGGTTGCCTGTGAGAATGCCGTTCTTGGATATATCGTCCTCGGCATAGATGAAAAACTCAGTCGGATTTATGACCTTAAATGGGGACGTATTATTTCCTTGGCAGTTGATCCAGATTATCATAATAAAGGGATAGGGAGCTTATTGAGTAAGGAAGGGCTTAATTTACTTAAGAGAAAAAGAGTTAAATATGTTGAGGTATATACCGATCAAAATAATGTAGCAGCAATTAGTGTTTACGAAAAGAATGGGTTTCGAGTGATTCATTCGGGTATCACTCTTTATCAATATTTAGAGTAGCAATGGGGGAACTCTAGGAAGACAGTGGACTTTATCCTTAGTTAGGGAGCAAGTGAAGAAGCAGCGTTTAAGGCTATTTTCTCTTCTTTCTCAAATCTTTTTTGCCTGAGGATAAGCTCATTAAAATCTACCTGGTGTCCGTCAAAACCGGGTCCATCTACACAGGTAAATTTTACTTTTCCTCCCACTGTTACCCGACACCCACCACACATACCTGTAGCGTCTATCATAATAGAATTAAGACTCACCCTGGTTTCAATATCGTATTTTTTGGTGAGTTCAGAAACTGCTTTCATCATAGGAAGAGGGCCAATCGCTATTACTTCCTTCACTTCCTCCTTCCTATCCAGAACCCTTCTTACTAAATCAGTAACAAAGCCATGATGGGCAAAGCTTCCGTCATCAGTGCTGTACAGTACCTCATCGCTTACCCTTTTCATTCTTTCTTTAAAGAAGAAGAAATTCTTACTTTTTGCTCCTATCAGTGAGATAACCTTGTTACCGACCTCTTTATACTTTTTAGCTTCCGGGTAGAGAGGAGCTACTCCTAGCCCTCCTCCTACACAAAGCACAGTTCCTACTTTTTTGATAGGACTGGGAATGCCCAATGGTCCAAGAATATCCTCTATTGTCTCTCCTTCTTTCATTTTACCTAACTGAACAGTAGTCTTCCCTACTTCCTGAATTACCATAGTAATAGTTCCTTCTTCAGGGTTATGTTCAGCAATGGTCAAGGGGATGCGCTCTCCTGTCTCATTTAATCTGACAACTACAAACTGGCCTGCTTCGAATTTTGAGGCAATATGAGGGACCCTAATACGGAAAAGTTTAATCTGAGGAGCTAGTTCTTCTTTCTTAATAATCCTGAAATGTTTTGTTTGCACTCTTTCTCCTTTCTTGTCGATGAACTATGAACCATGAACTATACTAACATATATTTAACAATTTGACAATGCGGTGTTGAGTAGATAGAATACAGGCGGAGAGCTACAATGAGCCAGAATAAGATTATTATAAAGGGAGCTAGAGAGCATAATCTTAAGGGCATAGATCTGGAAATCGTGCGCAATGAATTAGTGGTTATTACTGGACTAAGTGGTTCTGGAAAGTCCTCATTGGCTTTTGATACTATTTATGCAGAAGGCCAGCGGCGATATGTGGAATCACTTTCCAGTTACGCTCGACAATTCTTAGAGCAAATGTCTAAACCTAAGGTGGACTATATTGAAGGTCTGTCTCCAGCAATTTCTATTGAGCAGCGTAAAGTCTCTTCAAATCCCAGGTCAACCGTAGCTACCCGTACTGAGATTTACGATTATTTGAGACTTATTTTTGCCCATATTGGTAAGCCTCATTGCTATAGTTGTGGTAGAAGAATCCAGCCTCAGACCATAGAAGATATGAGTAATCAGATTATGCAGTTTAGGAAGGATTCCTTGATTCAGATAATGGCTCCCTTAGTGCGAGGAAGAAAGGGAGAGCATAGGGAGCTTCTAGACGAGATAACCAGAGAGGGTTATTTAAGAGTAAGGATTGATGGGAAGATTCGTCTTCTGGAGGAAGAGGTATTTCTGGATAAAAACAAAAAGCATACTATAGAGATAGTGGTGGATAGATTAGAAGTAAAGAAGGGGATAGAAACCCGTTTGAGTGATTCTCTGGAAACAGCAAGTAATAGGTCAGATGGTTTGGTTTCAGTAACTCAAAAGATCGGCCAAAAGGAGAAGGAGTATGTTTTTAGTCGTCACTTTGCCTGTTCTCACTGTGGTATTAGTTACCAGGAAATATCTCCGCGTATGTTTTCCTTTAATAGCCCCTATGGGGCTTGCCCGGTTTGTAATGGATTGGGAACTCAGCAGAGCATAGATTCTGACCTGGTGGTGCCAGATAGGGCCAGGTCTCTGAATGAGGGTGCCGTTGTACCCTGGAACGTGGGGGTGGGATTCCATAGGTGGGCAAGAACCGCTTCTGCATATTACTTCAGGCGGCTTGCTTCAGTTGCTAAACACTATGATTTTTCTCTGGATAAACCTTTTGAAAGCTTATCAGAGAAAGTACAGAAAATTATCCTTTATGGCTCGGATTCTGAGAAGATTAAATTTACCGAGCAAAGAGGGGGGGAATTTTATGATTATTCGACTACCTTTGAAGGAGTCATCCCAAATCTGGAAAGGAGATATAAGGATAGTGATTCGAATTATGTTCAGGAGGAGATATCTAAATATATAAGAGAGACCCCTTGCCCGGAATGCAGTGGAGCTCGTCTGCGTAAGGAGAGTTTAGCAGTAACTCTTAAAGGTATGTCCATTTATGAGATAGTCAAACTGAGCATAAAAGAGAATAATACTTTCTTTTCCAATTTGAAGTTAAGCTCACGTGAACAACTGATAGCTGGCGAGATTCTAAAGGAAATAGAGAAAAGGTTAAGTTTCATGGTTAGCGTTGGGCTGGATTATCTCACTCTGGATAGAAGGGTAGGTACTCTATCGGGGGGTGAAGCAGAACGTATTCGTCTGGCTACTCAGATAGGGTCGGGCCTGGTAGGGGTGATTTATATTCTTGATGAGCCTACTATTGGTTTGCACCAGAGAGATAATAAGAGACTTCTGGATACCTTGAAAAATCTACGTGATATGGGTAATACTATTATTGTAGTAGAGCACGATAGGTCTACTATAGAAGCAGCGGACCATATTATTGATTTAGGACCAGGAGCAGGAGAGCATGGGGGAGAGGTGGTGGTGAGTGGTTCTTTGCAAGATGTTATTAACTGCCAAGCTAGTTTGACTGGAAAGTATCTCAAAAATGAATTGAAGATATCTGTTCCTACTGTTCGCCGCCAACCAAGAGATAATCAATATCTTGAGATTATCGGAGCAGAAGAACATAATTTAAAGAAAATAAATGTTAAGTTTCCTCTGGGGACATTTATTTGTGTTACCGGCGTTTCGGGTTCTGGTAAGAGTACCCTGGTAGAGGAGACCCTATACAGAGCACTGGCACGTCATTTCTACAAAAGTAGGATGAAACCAGGAAAACACGAAAGGATGGAGGGTATACATCTTATTGATAAGGTAATAGTGATTGATCAGTCTCCCATTGGACGAACTCCTCGTTCTAATCCGGCTACCTATACTGGTCTCTTTACTCCTATCAGGCAACTTTTCTCTCAGATGGAAGAAGCTAGAATGAGAGGGTATCAACTGGGTAGATTTAGTTTTAATGTAAAAAGGGGCAGATGTCAGCGGTGCAAAGGTGAGGGAATGATCAAGATTGAGATGCAATTCCTTCCCGATGTCTATGTTCCCTGTGATGTCTGCAAGGGGAAGCGTTATAGTAAAGAAACCCTTCAGGTAAAGTATAAAGGCAAGAATATTGCTGATGTTCTCGACCTGACGGTGGAAGAGGCTTTAGAATTTTTCCGTAACATTCCTCAAGTGAGAAGAAAGTTAGAGACCTTGAATGATGTAGGATTGGGATATGTCCATCTGGGCCAACCCGCTACTACTCTGTCTGGTGGAGAGGCACAGAGGGTAAAGCTGTCCCGGGAGCTTTCCAAGCTTGGCACAGGGAGGACTTTCTATATACTGGACGAACCTACTACTGGTCTTCATTTTGCTGACATAAACAAGCTTTTAGGTGTTTTGAATCGATTGGTCGATAAAGAGAATACTATCCTGGTTATTGAGCATAATCCTGAGGTGATCAAGGTGGCTGATTATATTATTGATTTAGGTCCTGAAGGGGGAGAAGAAGGAGGGGAGGTGATTGCCTGTGGTTCTCCTGAGGAAATTGCTAGAAACAAACGTTCTTACACAGGGGAAATTTTGAAGAAATTTCTATAGAATGTGATAAGAGAGAGAAAGGAGCACTTATGTCTCTTTCAAAAAGAGCTGAGTTGATTAGTCCTTCCGCCACTTTAGCTATAGCGGCGCGGGCTAAAGCGATGAAGGTTGAGGGCATTGATGTGATTGGGTTTAGTGCAGGCGAGCCAGATTTCGATACACCCTCCTATATAAAGAAAGCGGCAAAAAAAGCATTAGATGAGGGGTTCACCAAATATACGCCTGCGTCAGGAACGGAAGAACTGAAAAAAGCTATTTGTCGGAAGTTCAAAGGAGAGAATAATCTGGAGTACCATACTTCAGAGATAATTGTCTCTTGTGGGGCAAAGCACTGCCTATATAATGTCTTTCAGGTTTTATGCCAGGAAGGTGATGAGGTGATTCTATCTGTTCCCTATTGGGTAAGCTATGCTGAACAGATAAAACTTGCCGGCGCAAAGTCTATTTTTATAGAGACATCAGAGGAAGATGGGTTCAAAATTTCTCCTTCTCAGCTCGAGCAAGCAATCACTCCCAGGACCAAGCTTTTTCTTATAAATAGTCCTAATAATCCCACCGGGGTAGTATATTCTAGAAAAGAACTGGAGGCTCTTAAGGAGGTAGTGGTAAAAAAAGGTATCTATGTAATTTCCGATGAGATTTATGAGAAAATCATCTATGATGATAGAGAACACGTTAGTATTGCCTCATTCGGACCAGCCATAAAAAAGCTGACTATTCTCATAAATGGCGTTTCCAAAACTTACTCGATGACTGGCTGGAGAATAGGTTATGCGGCGGGAGATAAGAGAATCATAGGAGCAATGTCGAGTCTGCAGAGTCACTCCACTTCCAATCCTACTTCTATAGCCCAGAAAGCGGCTGTAGTAGCCATTTGCGAACAGACAGAGGTTGTAGGGAAGATGGTGCTTGAGTTCAGAAAGCGAAGAGACTATGTAGTAGAGAGATTGAAGGAAATGCCAGGAATTTCTTGCCTGAAACCAGAAGGCGCCTTCTATGTATTTGTTAATGTATCAAAAATACTGAAAAAGAGATATAATGAGGAAATAATAGGGGATTCTGTTCATCTGGCAGAATTGCTACTTAAGCAAGCCAGGGTAGCATTAGTGCCCGGTGCTGCCTTTGGAGCAGATAACTATGTCAGATTATCCTATGCTGCCTCAATGAATGATATTCGAGAAGGACTTGCACGATTAAATCAGTTCATAGTTCATTGTTCATAGTTCATCGACAAAAACAAGGGAAAAACAGAAAAGCCACAATAAGTAGTTCATAGTTCATAGTTCATTGTTCATTGAAAGAGGAAGAATGGGATTCAGTTTTGAGAAACTGAATGTTTATAATAAAGCAAATGAGTTTGTTAATGACATCTATTTACTAACAAAGACTCTTCCAAGGGATGAGATGTTTGGTTCAACAAGCCAGCTAAGAAGAGCATCCGTATCGATTCCAGTGAATATTGCTGAAGGCTCTGCAAGAAGAAAGAAGGATTTTAATAGATTCATAGATATGGCGAGAGATTCTATCTTTGAGCGTGTTATAATATTACGAACAGTATTGAAACAGGAGTATCTGAATCAAAAAGGATACATAGACCTGGAAGACAAGCTGACTAGTCTATCAAAAATGCTTAGTGGCTTGAAGCGTTCAATAAGTCAATGAACTATGAACTATGAACTAACATGGAGGAATTAATGGAAGGAAGATATGTAGAATTACTCAGGACCAAATGCGGAAGAGAAGGCTATCAGAAGTTAGCAGAGCTGAATAATGCAAAGTTGCACGATTTTATAGGAAAGTACGTGGAGCATTGTAACCCTGTTTCTATTTTCGTTCGCACTGACTCTGCTCGAGATGCTCAGTATATCAGGGATAAGGCCACGGAAAATGGAGAGGAGGGAAAGCTTGCTCTGGAAGGTCATACGGTTCATTTTGATGGATATTATGACCAGGCAAGAGATAAAGACAAAACCAGACTTCTTCTTCCTTCCAATGTGGACCTTGGTTCTAGTATTAATAGTATAGATAGAGATGAAGGGCTGGCTGAGATACATAAATACTTGAAGAATATTATGGAAGGAAAAGAGGTATATATCTGTTTTTTCTGTCTTGGCCCAACAAATTCCCAGTTTTCCATTCCCTGTGTTCAAATAACCGATTCAAGTTACGTTGCCCATAGCGAGGGTATTCTTTACAGGAGTGGATATGAAGAGTTTAAGAGAACGGAAAACTGCAAAGATTTTTTTCGCTTTGTTCACAGTGCCGGTGTTCTGGAAAAGGGAGTAAGCAAGAATATATCGCAGCGCAGGGTCTATATCGACATAGAAGATAATATAGTCTTTAGTGCCAATACTCAGTATGGTGGAAATACTATTGGTCTCAAGAAGCTTGCTATGCGGCTGGCGATTCGCAAGGCTTCCCGGGAAGGTTGGCTTACCGAGCATATGTTTATTATGGGTATTTCTGGTCCAGGAAGACGAGTGACCTACCTTATGGGAGCATTTCCCAGCGCTTGTGGCAAGACCTCCACTTCCATGCTAGAGGATGAGATTATTGTGGGTGATGATATAGCCTACTTAAGAAAAATAGATGGGAAAATCCGCGCTGTAAATGCTGAATGCGGAATATTTGGAATTATTAGAGATGTAAACTCAAAGGACGATCCTTTAATCTGGCAGGCTCTTCATTCTCCGGGCGAGGTTATTTTTTCCAATATCCTGGTAAGGGAGAATAAGACCGTTTACTGGCTGGGAAAAGATGGGGATACTCCGGCAGAAGGAGTTAATCATTTCGGGAAGTGGAGCATAGGAAAAAGAGATACAGACGGTGAAGAAATAGCTCCCTCTCACAAAAATGCCCGCTATACCATCGGACTGAGAAGATTGAAAAACTGTGACCCTGGCTTAGATGATCCAGACGGGGTGGAGATGGGTGGAATGATTTATGGTGGCAGAGATTCTGATATCTCGGTACCGGTAGAGGAGTCTTTTGATTGGGAACATGGAATATTGAGCAAGGGGGCAACATTGGAATCAGAAACTACTTCAGCTACCCTGGGGCAGGAAGGAGTAAGGACATTTAACCTGATGTCAAATCTTGACTTTTTACCCATTCCTCTGGGTGAATATATCAAAATTAACCTAGCTTTTGGCCACGCGGTGAAGAAACCACCCCTCATCTTTTCCGTCAATTACTTTTTGAAGAACAAAAAAGGAGAGTATATCACTGGTATGAAGGATAAGCATGTCTGGCTTAAGTGGATGGAACTACGTATCCATAATGATGTAGATGCAATTAAAACTCCCAGCGGCTATATTCCCAGATATGAAGACCTTAAAAGGTTGTTTAAAGAAGTCCTGGGCAAGGATTACCCAAAAGAAAGCTATATAGAGCAGTTTACATTGAGAATTTCAGAAAACATAGAGAAAATGGAAAGAATAGTCGACATTTACCAGGCAAAGGTTCCCGATGCCCCGGATATTCTCTTTAAAATTCTGGCAGAACAAAAAGAGAGGTTGGAGAAGCTAAGAGAGGAACGGGGAGATTACGTCTCTCCTATTGAGTTTGGCTGATGAAAAAGGCCTCGGACAATTTCTTCCGTCGCTGCAACTGGTGAATCGTATTTCGTGAATTGTCAATCAAACCCTACAATCATTTACTTCCTTGTTTGCGATTCACTATTCACCAACGACTATTCACTGCTTTTAAGGAGTGTCCTTCGGCAAGAATGTAAGTTCCTAAGGTTTGAGAGTATATGAAAATGAAAAGATATATTTTCTACCTGGCTATAATAACGGGAATGGCAGTATTGGTATGGTTTTTTTTAGTCCCG
>SDBT01013016.1_pt1 | contig 13345 bp, 18 predicted proteins | sample 2277101 | NCBI WGS metagenome assembly SDBT01 (sample SAMN10404973, study PRJNA504765) | marine sediment metagenome | isolation source: marine sediment core GS10_PC15, 103 cmbsf | place: Arctic Ocean: Southern Knipovich Ridge | collected 2010 | reverse complement strand
GCCTAACAGAATACCCCTCACGGCTACTGAGCGCCAGTGGTTTGCCGAGACATTCGGCTTTGATATGGAGGCCGCCCCTATGCCTGACAACGTGATGAATCCTAGCACGTTTGACATGAGGGCATTCTACTTTGATGCTGAGGGCTCCAGGGATGCCGTGAGACTGTATACTCAGTCCGCGCCAATATTCCCGGCCACGGAAGCCGATGCATTTGTGCTCATGACGGGTCTCGTATAGCATGTCTGACAAGACCTACTGGGTAGGTGATAACAGGGACAATAAGTCCGTCTGCATCAAACGCAAGATATACGTCAAGGGCGATGAGATACCATCCGATGACGTGGAGCAAGAACGACTTGACGAGTGGCAGAAAAAGGGTCTGATAGCCGTGGGTGCTGAGTCCGCACCCGTGGTTATCATAGACACCGATGCCGTCAAGAACCTCAAGACCGAGATAGCCGCGCTCAAGCGTGACGTTGACCGCATTCCTGGGTTCGAGCGTGAGATCAAAGAACTTCAGCAGGCTGCCGAAAAAGCCAAGGGCGGATCAAAAGCTAAGGCCTCCAAGGTCAAGGATGCGCGCATCAAAGAACTTGAAGACGAAAAGGCACGCGCCGATGAAGCCTGTACTATTATGGTCAAGGAACTTAAAGACAGCGTGGCCACTCTCAAACTGGACAACCAGGAAAAGGCCGCGCTCATTGACAAGCTCAATGACGATCTTGAAACAGCCACCGCGCCCTCAGAAGACGGTGCTGGCCCAGGGGGTGATAAGTAATGGGAACGCATGTAATCCCTGATAAGGTTAAGGCGCACATTGACCGGATGTTTGAGGGCCCCGAGAGGAAGCGTGTAACGGAAGCCCTCGAATCCGGCAAGACCGTATGTATCGGCAAAGCAAAACTCCGGGGCGTAAAGGGGGATAAGAACGAGGGGTCAGCTACGGCGACTCCCGCCCCGCCCGCCCCGGCTGCCGATTCGTCCGAGACATCTGGCTCCACGAAGCGCGGCGGCGGTTAAGACATAATGTCAAAATTGCGTGAACTTGCAGAGCGAGAATTGGGTGTAACCCTTGAAGACCCGACGCAGTTCGGTCTTCCAGTCGAATTGACAGGGCCTGACGGTATAGAGATAAAAACATCCGCTAACAGTCCAGACCCGGAGAACCCGCAACCGCTTTACGGTCAAGTCTTGTATAACACTGTTCGCGTGAATCCTGAAACGGGGGAGCAAATGGTTACGGCATTGCCCGTGATCTCGCTCCGCCGTTCTAGTCTTTCTCGTATCCCTGAGGATGGCGAGAGCTGGTTTATCAAGTTTCCAAAAGATCCAAGCCTTACAGCGGAACTGGCTAACTATGTCCTAACACCTGACCGTGCAACCGAGGGCGGAAGGTCAATAGGATTTATCAGGCTGTATCCAACCGAGGCGGTTCAGAATGGATAAATGGGCGGAGGGTGGCGCAGGTGGATAGGATGCAATTCGAGATAGTAGAGCAAAGCATTCTTGACAATGTTCTTGGCCCTGCCGAATCAGGACGGTACGCTACCATTGGAGGTATGCGCCAAAGGGAATCAGCTAAAGCCATAAACGCCAAACGCAAGGTCATGGTCATTTACAGCGGCGGCGATTTCCCTGAATCAGGAGGGTCTCAATTTGGGCCGGTGCGACATGATATGACTTTCGATGTCTTGCTCGTGCAGGCCACGCCCGCAAAGGTTGACCTGTCCGCTCTCAATGACGAAAACGCATCAGAGGACGACAAGGCAACTGCCTTGAGGCAATTCACGGAACCGTCTATTGAAGCAAACCGGCTCATGAATGAGTTCATAAGGATCATATGGCAGATACTCATGGACGCAACAAATGAGCAGATGGGCATGAGTCCCCCCGCTGACAGGCCGAAACTCAAACTGGTATCAACTCGATGGATAAGCAATATCAGCAAAGGAGATCCTGTCCCTGATGGCAACTTCGTGGTGCTCACCGCATCAATGAGCTTGACCATGACTGTATCTGAGGACATAACGGGCGATGATCTGCCAGCGACGCCTGTTAACGGTGTAGTGTATGACGACAACATTACCCTTGACGGCGATACAGCCAAGCAAGGCGTTGAAGTAACTAACAAGGAATAGGAGGACAGATAAATGAGCTTGGACGTAAACTCAAAAGCAGCGGCGGTAGGCTCAAGCGTTAGCAACGTACAGTTCGTGCCCGCCGCAGAGAACGTGCCGCGTAAGATACTCATAATCGCGACATACGATCCCACCAAGACAAGCGTGGTTGATGAGGTTCCGGTTCAGGTGTTGAGTCCTGAACACGCAGGAGACCTTTTCGGCTTTGGCTTCCCGGCCCACAGGCTCGCCGTACAGGCGTCCATAGGTGGCCAGGGCATCCCGACATGGGTGCAGCCTCAGAGTGAGGCAGGCGGGGCCGTGGTAGCTGACGGCGAGGTGGACTTTACTGGCACTACTGGAGTGCTCCCGGGAACACTTCACATGTACCTGGGCGGCGTTTATGTGCCGGTTGCCGTAACAGACGCAATGACCATAGAGGAGCTCACTGATGCATGTGTTGCCGCGATAACGGCAAAAAAGGAAGTAGCCGTAACAGGCGCAAAGCATGCAGCCACCTTTGAGCTTGACCTTACCGCCAAAGGCAAGGGAACGTTCGGTAACTTCGTAACAATAGCGTTTAACCTTGAGGTAGGTCAGGAACTACCAACAGGTGTCGTGCTTTCAATAACAGGTATGGCAAGCGGAGCCACAGACCCGGACATCACGGATGCCCTTGACGGCCTGGGCACGGACGATGACGCCAACGCACAGTTTTTCACAGATGTCGTGCATGGGTACGGTATGGTAGCCGCTGTTCTTAACAAGATACTGACATACGTGGGGGACGGAAATACCAAGACGGGTCTTTACGCCAAGACCGTATCAAGACCATTCCGCGTGCTCACCGGGGACACCGTATCTGGTAGCGCCGGTCTGACAGCCGCGCTTGTAGTCTCGGATGCCCGACTAACCGACAGGGCCAACGGTGTGATATCCGTGCCTGATAGCGAGAGCCATCCCTCAGAGATCGCGGCACAGACTATAGGACACATGGCACGCATCAACCAGAACAGGGCCGCGCAGCATTATGTAGACGTGGCCCTTACAGGCATATGGCCCGGAGACCTGGCGGACAGATGGACATCCGATTACGCTAACCGTGACATTGCGGTCAAGTCCGGCATAAGCCCGACTCGTGTCAAGTCCGGCACCGTTCACTTGCAGAACGTGATAACTTATTATCGCCCTGCAAGCGTTCCTGTAACATCAAACGGATACAGGGAGATGGTCAACATTTCCAAGATACAGAACATGATGGACAGTGAGCGCCAGGTGTTCGAGCAGGAAAAGTGGCAGGGCGTTTCAATTGTAAGTGACATTCGCAAAGTTACAAGCGCGGTTGATGCCTCTAAGGCAAGGGACATTGATGCCATCAAGGATGATCTGGCCCGCCTTTACAGCGCATGGGAAGGCAAGGCCTGGATAGCTGAGGCCGCATTCTCGATCAATGCGCTCAAGGAGACCGGGGCCGTAACAATCCGGAGCGCATCGGATGGCTTCGATATAAACACTAAGGCCGTGCTGTCTGGCGTGTCAAACATTTACGATGCCGAGATTGAGTTTGATATCTCATTCGCGGTATTGGGATAGGAGGCCGATAGATAATGGCAACTACCGGAAGCATAAGAAAGGTTCTCATTGACGGCTTCTCGTTTAATGCCGCAGCGGATGCCAACTTTGCCAAGACTCCTCAGATTGAAAAAGAGGCTATAAGGCATAGCGGGGGCAACGCCACTAAAGTAACCCTCGCGTCTGGCAACGTGGAGAGCATGAAGCTGATTTGCACGCCTGTGGAATATAGCATTCTGGAGGGCAAGGCTGAGGATAATAGCGGGTTTTCAATGTCATACGAAATGGCCGATGGCTCAGTATGGCGTACAAGCGGTGCTATCGTGCTTGGTAACTTCGAGAGCGAAGAGCACAGCGTCGAGATAACTATGATTCCGTCAACTGGAAAGTGGGATCTCTTCGCTACGTAAAAATCATGTAGTGGCGATCATGGTCAGCGGGCGCGAGCCTGAATGCCGGGCGGGGGCTTCCATCCTCGACAGGGTAACTGACCGTCAATATACCCGGCGTATTTGACCGCTACTGCCAACCCAAAAGGAGACGTGTGATTATGGAAAACATGGGAAAAGATGCAGATAAGGTTCACCCGGTAGAGAAAAATACGTGCAAAATATCGGAGGAAACGGCACGGAAGCAGATGCAGGATCTTCTTGATTCCTATAACATTAATATCAACGTGCTTCCCGAAGACCAGCAGAGCACTATGAAGTATGTGGTGGACTGTATTGTTGAAGCCATGAAAAGTGGCAAGATTGAAATACTTGACGACAATACCATAAAGCACAATCTACTGAAGCCTCGCGGGGATGTTTCGTTTCTTATTTACCAAAGGCTCACCGGCACAGCCGAACGCGAATACGCGGCAAGCAAAAACTCGTATACCGCGCACATGGCGCAAATGGGAAGCCTCTGCAATTTGCCCTCAAGCGCCATGTCTGCACTTGATGCAATTGACAGGTCAGTAGTGCAGAAAATATCCTTGCTTTTTACGTCTGTGTAACTCCGACCATGGACAAGTACAGGGGCAAGATGTTCTTCCGAGGGCAGCCCATGTCAGAGATTGATGCGGCAAGTTACGACAGGCTCAGGGATTACGCTGGCTGGAGCGACGCGATAAGACGTGCTGAATTAAAGGCATATAATGCTAACAAGGGGAAATAACTGTCATGGCATTTAGGGACTTCGCGGTATCCACAAGTTTTAAAGCCAAGGACAAGATGACCAAGGGCTTTAAGGCTATGGGACGTGGTGCGAAGAAATTCGCAGCCACAGCCGTGGCGTCCTTCAGGCGTGCCTCTGCCTCTGCCGGTACATTTAAATCTGTAACGGGTGGCATCCTTGCAGCCGGGGCGATCACTCGCGGCCTGAGGGTGTTGACAGGTGGACTCCGATCTGTCACGGAACAATTCATAGAGTTTGACCAGGCAACTATCGGGGCCGCTGTGCGCTTTAAGGACATCGGCCCCGATGCTGTTGACTTCCAGAAACAACTCGGCAAGATACGCGACCGCGCCCGCGAGGCAGGGGCGGCGACTGAGTTCACGGCTGCCCAAAGTGCGGCTGCGCTGAACTTCTTGGCTAAAGCTGGATTCACGTCCGCAGAGGCCATGGGCACATTGAGCTCAATGATTAACCTTGCCACTGCCACAGGCGAGGACTTCGCTACCGTGGCTGATTTCTCATCTGACCTGCTTGGCGCGTTCGGCTTTAACGTGGATGACAGCGCGCAGAAGATCAAGAACCTCGCACGGCTGAATGATGTACTTGTCAAGGCTGCCAACACCGCGAACGTGACAGTCGAGGATCTATTTGAGACAATGAAGATAGCCGCGCCCATAGCCACTGGATTAGGGCAAAGCCTTGAGTCTGTAACAGCCGTTACGGCGTTCCTGGGCGGCGCTGGTATTAAGGGAAGTCAAGCCGCCACGGCTTTAAAGAATACATTCCTTAACCTGGCTGCTCCGACAACAAAGGCGGCGGGCATGATAAGAGCTCTTGGCATAGATGTTGATGACGGCACGGGCAATATGCGTCAACTTGTCGACATCTTTGCAGACCTCGGCCCTGAGCTTGACAAGATGGGAAATATTAAAGCTGCCAAGATACTAAACGAGATATTCGGCAAGCGTGCCATCGCGGGCGCGATAAACATAGGCAAGGGCACGGATGCGATACGGGAATTCGAGAAGTCATTAATAGATGCGGGCGGCACGGCGAAAAAGACAGCCGACATACTCAGGAAGTCCATAGGCAACAGGCTCAAGGCACTGGGTAGCGCGTCCACCGAATTAGGTTTTAAGATATTGGAAGCGTTCGAGGTGCGAGGTGAAACCCTCATTGACAAGATGACCGAACTCGTGCGCAATTTTGATGCCGATCCCATAGTCCAGGGCATCGAGGATATAATCACCACCTTCAAGGTGTTGTGGCCGATAGTCAAGGGTGTCTTTGGCGCAATCGCTAAAGTCGCAGAATTTACAGGCGTAGTGGCTGCCGAAATCGTTACCTTCATTCAAGGCCCAGGCGCGGGAAAGCCTCTTACCGATTCTTTGTTCGGAGAGGACTTTGACCCGCAGAGCGTTATCCCAAAATCAAGGGAACCCCTCGGTCAGACCGACATCAAAACATTACTTGAATCCAGGCTGCTAGACAAAGAGGTGGAGCCGCAGCGCGTGCCCCCAAATCAGGAAGAGGCAGCGGCGCGGCAACAGGTAAACTTTAACGGGCAGATTAAACTCAATGGATTCCCGCCCGGCACAACTACAGAATCCAAGACCACGGGCGCCCCTGATATTGACATGGCGCTTTTAGGGGGTCCATAGGATGGTAAATATAAAAAGGCAATGCCATTACTGGCAAAGCCTCCATATGTATTATAGCATGGGGAATTCATAATGGCTGATTATCGCGACAGATTACGTCCAGACATTCAATTGATATCCCCGGAGGGTACGATATTTATCGCCCTATGGAGTGGTAACGACCGCAGTCAGGACAAGAAGGTAGGCATATTCGATTATCCTCTCGTGGATGGCTCTACCGTTCAAGACCTTGGCGTATCAGCCGCGCCATACCCGCTGTAAATATTTTTCGATGGCCCGGACAACGACCTCATAGCATCCGAATTCTTTGCCGCGTTATCTGAGCGTGGCGTATGGCAAGTAATACATCCTGTTCATGGCTTGCTTAAATTGCAGCCCTTGTCCTTCACGCCCTCAGACCAGCCCGTCGAGTCAGGCAATGTAACCGACATCAAGACGGAATGGATTGAACCCCTTGAGCCCGCAGTGGTGCAGTCTGTGCCTGAGTTACAGTCAAACGTGGAGTCGCAGATTGAAGCCTTGAACGATGTATCGGCGGATCAATTAAATGACAATACATTTCAGGATACAGCCGCAGAGATAGGTGGTTTCCGGGCAGCTGTCCTGGATGTTGTCGCAAACGTGGAGTCTCACATTGAGAGCATATCAGATTTTGCCGCAGACATTAACGCTGAGATAACCGCAATCAAGCGAGACATTGACACAGTGCTTGCCGTAGTGCCTCTGGATATCTTAGCAGTGGCCGGGCAGATACAGGAATTGATACAGTTGCCCGCGCGCGCGATTCAGGATGTCCAGGCGCGGCTCGATGCGTACAAAAACCTTGCCACAGGATTGGGCCTGTTGTCCCCCGATTCTCCCGGCACTGTTTCATATAACAGGGTAGCCGTGCAGGAGCTTGCCCTGACAGCTACCATAGGGGCCGTATCGGACATATCAAGCACGGGCACGTTACTGAGTCGCACAGAGGCAGTGGGCGTCATAGAGGATAACCTTAATCTGTTTAATGATATAACAGATAACCTGGATGCGTCTCAGGTCTTGTTCGAGGGTAGCTCGATAGACCGTCAATACTTTTCGCAGTCGCAATCATATTCAGAGGCGGCCAGATTATCGGCCCTGACCGTGGCGTATCTTTTAAGAGCCGCGTTTGATTTGAAGGTGGAGAAACGGTTTGTCTTAAAGCAATCCAGAAACCCGGTCAGTGTAACTATAGAAGAGTACGGAAGCCTGGGCGAGGGCGATGTATTCCTTGACCTGTTCCTTGACTCAAATAAAATACAGGGGAATGAATTTATAATGATGCCGAAGGGACGGGAACTGGTGGTTTATGTCTGATATAAAATGTTCATCCAATATGAAGAAGGGTGATATTCAAGCGATAGACACATATCTAGAAAAGGGCCCCTCGCATATTATCCGGTGCCTCATAGGAATATTTGGAGCTTCCGGATCTGAGGTTATAAATTACATTGTTAAAGACTGGATAAATAATAATCTTGACCTACTTAATAATTTAGGTATTTCATTTAGTATTAAAAATGCTAAATGGGAAGACAATATATTCGAGGACACAGATGCCTAAACCAACACCCGGCAAGCAATACACTGTCAAGGACGAAGAGTCTTTATCTCAGATATCGCAACGAGCCTATGGTAATGGCAATCACTGGCCACGCATATGGCGCGCCAATCAGTCCGCGTTGCGTTCGGGCGATCCAAATATTATATTTCCTGGCGAGGTTATCTTTATTCCGGAGCTTGCCGAATTGCAACGCGCCGTCTCAGACCTGTCTAACCGTGAACCAGACGAACTCTCCATTATCATGGATGGCCTTGAGATAACCCCCACAGATACAAAGATAGTTGTAACCATGGACACGACATCCGATGCATGGACGTGCAAGCTTCCATGGGTTTCGGGCGAAAACGCAGAGCTTGACAAGCGTGTGATATTTTACGCCAAGCCCCTCACCCGTGTTTACATCGGTGGCAAGCTCGTCATGACCGGCCCGATGACTGATTCAGAATCCGTTATCTCGACAAAGGATGGAACCTTTAAAAACCTTGGCGGGTATTCGAGTACAATGGATATGCTTGACTCAAACGCGAAGCCACCACTTGAAGAGAACAATGTCACGTTAAAGCAACGCGCGCAAAAGCTGGCACAGGCCCATGGCATCCAGGCGGTATTTGAGGTAGGCACTGGAGGCCCGTTTGACAGGGTAACGATAGGTGATCTGGAAAAGATAGACACCCATTTAAAGAAGCTCGCCAAGGAGCGCGCCGTGCTCATGTCAAACACGCCAGAGGGCAACTTGCTCTTCCATGAGGCGGACACAAAGTCCCCACCTTTGGCAACTCTCCAGGAGGGACATCCTCCCGTTGGGGATTATAGGGTTGGCGCAAAAAGCAGGGGGCGCTTTAATTCGTACAGGGTGTTGCTGACCACTCCGCTTGATAACTTTGAGGCAATAGTCCAGGACAAGAGCGTGTCAGGATCACGGCACAAGGTAATACGAATACAGGGCTCAGTGGAGGGCGAGGCCGCTGTGGCCGCCAGGTGGGCGCGTAACCTTGCATGGATAGAAGCGCTGACAATGGATCTTCCGGTCGAGGGATGGCTTGACCCCAAGGGAAACGTATGGGCCCCCAACACAAAGTACACGCTGGTAAGCCCATCAATACACTTGCCGAATGGATTTGACTTTCTTGTCAGGTCGGTTGAATTCAATGAAACACCAGGCAGTAAAAGTGCTATACTAAAGCTGATACCGCCGCAACTATACTCAAAGGAGGAAGTGATAGAGCCATGGGGATAAAAAAGATAATAAGAAATATAATGTGCATGTTTGGATTTCATGCGGGGCATTGTTATGATGGCGCATATAGATGTTCGTTTTGCGATTACAAAAATGTATATGGGTCATGGCTATCACCACCTGACGAAGAAAGCCCGCGCGTATGAAAAAGATAATCACAATGGCCGTTGATGTGCAAAGGGACGGATGGACTTTCGAGGTTATGATCCATGGCAAATAAAAAGATATACATATCCGGAGCCATCACGAGCGATCCAGAATACAAGGATAAGTTTGCCCGCGCGGAAAAGATGCTAACCGATCAAGGCCATGTAGCGATCAATCCGGCACGCCTTCCTGCGGGTCTTGATTATGAGGATTACATGTACATACATCTAGCCACAATTCATATCTGCGATACCATTTACATGCTGCCTGATTGGGAGAGCAGCCCCGGCGCAAAACGTGAAAAGCATTTCGCGGAGACGTTGGGCAAAAAAGTTATGTTCGGAAAATGAAATATTTAAAGGTGATATTGGACTGGCTTTCTGGTATATTTGATTTCGAGGATTTCTCAGGAGGTACGGGGTGAGCGTTAGAACAGGAAAAATAACAGGCCGCACCATCACGCCAAACCGTGACGGCACGAACCCGCGTGTCATGCTCCAGGTGCAGATGTCCAACCCCGATGATATCCAGACAGTGGAATACGTCAGCCTTCCTGGACAGGACGAGAACCCTATCAATGGAACCCGCGTATTTATCCTTGAGGTAGGCGACTCCTACAAGATAGCCATTGCGGCGGATGACGGCGTGGCCCCATGGGGAGAAACGGGCGAAAAGCGTTTGCGTTCTATTGATGACGACGGCGCAATTCAGGCATTTATTAAATTATTGAAAACAGGTATAATAGAGATCAACGGTGATGCCGATTTCGCCGTCAGATTTAATGCATTAGATACGGCATTGCAGAGTATGTTGACGGCACTCAATGCTGATATTGCATCGGCGGGAGGCACAGGAAATACGACACTTGACATATCAGCGGCAAAGGTGGACGAGGTGAAACTGCCATGACTGACATCTTCCAAGGCGATCCATTAATAACTCTCGGCCCGAACGGTTCGCGGGTCCATTATACTGGCGGCCAGCCCATCCTGGATCAGGGGGTTGAGAACCTTGCCATCATATCTTTATTCTCCAAGCCTGATTGGGTGGGGAACGCCTTGATATCCAACCCAGACCAACAGATAGGGGCTGATTTTGTTGAGGCCGCAAATCAGCCCATTACAATACAGTCACTTACGGACGTAGAGCAATCCGCTGTGCGTGCGCTCGACTCTCCCGTGTTCGGGCGCGTAACCGCTACGGCCACAAATCCAGAATCAGACAGGCTGAATGTGAGGATATTGATCGAGCCTCCGGGGCAGGATTCAGCGACAATAATATTAACACGCAACGGGCTTAACTGGCAGGCACAAGCCACGAACCCGGCGCATGCGAGGATAGTACCACGGAAACAGCCAAAGGTAGCATGGTTTAATTCACTTAATAATAAAGTTAGATGGTTCAATACTTCTGACGATGAAGTGGACTGGTGGAGGGAAATATAATGAGTATTAAACTATTTGCAGGAGTAATATCAAAAGCTTTGCTTCTTGATCTGGACAACAATTTCAGGGAAATACCCGGGACAACAAATGTAAAACATCCTGATTATGGTGCTGTTGGGGATGGCGTAACAGATGATACTGCTGCCATTCAAGCAGCAATAACAGCGGGGGCAACTGGTAAAACTTTTATCATTTTCCCGCGAGGTGTTTATGTTATTTCCTCTACGCTCACGGGGCTGGAAAATGTAAATCTTATTGGTGGCGAGGAAGGCCGACAGTCACAACCTGCCATAGCCCCTGTAGTAGAAATCCTTTGGGCAGGTGGCGCGGCTGCAATGCTTCAATACGGTTATGGAGGAGCTGTTGTAACTGGCGGCTCTATGGACGGAATCAGACTCAATGGCGCTTCTATCGCCACGCATGCCATCGCAATAAAAGATCATCAGCACGGAGCATTTGAACAACTGCAACTTAGCAATGTTACAGTTGCAGGTATTTACATGACCAACACAAATACATTCGATGATCCTACTGGATTCAGCAGATTTGAAGACATCCAAATCATGCTTCGTGGCGGCGGTACTCAAACAGCAAATGGAATTCATTTTGACGGTTTTCTTGGTGCAGGAGTCCAAGGCACTACATTAAACACGTTCAAGAAGATAAGAATAGAACACGCAAACGGTACTGGCATCTTGTTTGGCGAAGCCGCTGATGGCAATACTTTCGCTAATGTTCTTACATTCAGAGCCGATGTAGAGACAGGCTTTGGCATACGGACAACGGCTGTTATTCCTGCTGGTATTTTGAACAACGTATTTACCAATTTACTTTGCTCCGGTGGCATCAGAATCGAATCAGAGAACACGGCCTACTGGACTATTGTTGGACTGAACGATGTTGACGTAAACACTAGCATTGATCCTGTAGTGAGCGGCCCTGGGGCTGGCGAGGTCACTGTGGTGTCGTCTATTTCTGGAAAACTAAGCGGTCTAAATAGGCTAGACAATAACAGGTCAACAAAGCACTCGGATAATATGCTGTTTCAACTGTATGATACAGCCAATAGTTTGCTCCTTACCAGCCAAGCAACATATTTAGTTGGTGGCGATGTGACAGGTGTTGCTATAGCTGATGGTGGTGTTGCTGGTGGATGTGTAAGTCTGATAACACATACTGATATAAATGATATTCTTTTCATTACCACTGGCAATGGTTCATTTTTTGATTATAACAAGACACTCTTTCCAGAAATGTGCATCTCTTTTGTCCCTGTAGTGCTTGCAAATTGTCAATATCAGATTGGGTTTATGGATGAGGTAGATGGCAGTCCAGCAAATGGCATATACCTTGAAGCAAAAAATACGTCTGAAACAAATTGGACATTAAATACGGTTTCTAGTGGTGTTCCTACAACTGTTATTTCTACAGTTGACATTGCAGTTGCTGCAAATAATGCACAGTTTAGAATCATCGTAGGCACTGACGCGGTAACATTTTTGTGGCGTGCTGGCGGCGAGAAAAATTGGGAAACTATGGGAAAAATAACAACTAATATTCCAACTGCTGGAATGTCAGCACTGGTCTTACTCAAAACATTATCAGGCGGAGTAAACGCCTCTGCTCTTGTTTATGACTTAAAACTCGGCGCTGATTTGGAGTATTAGGAGGGTATGATGGGTATGGGAATGTGTCCAATATATAAAAGAGAATGTGCATTTTATTTTGATAAATGCGTAAGTAGTTTTTGCGCCGAAGCCTGGTATCGGAAACAAGCAAAAATTCTAGCATTGAGCGGCGGTAAATAATGGCATACCAGATTCCCACAACTCAGGAGCAATTCGAGATATTCCTTGCCAACCTGGAGTCGCAACTTAACCAGACATCGCCGCTCAATCCCAAGGCGTTTAACCGCGTGCTGTCCGCAATGGAGGCTATGAGCTTCACAAGCCTCGCCAAGTTTGCCGCCTATCATGTCAAGCAGGTTCTTGTCATCACGGCTTTCGGCGATGGCCTTGACGTGCTTGGCGCTGAGTACGGCGTAACCCGTAAGGCAGCGGAATCAACGGTGCTGACGGCCACGCTGCCAGGCACAAACGGAACCCTGGTATCTCAGACCATAGACTTTATCGGAGTCGCAAACGGTGTGAGGTACTTTCTCAATTCGTCTCAGACAGTAGGTGTCCCGACGTCTGATGTCGCAGAGCTTACCATGACCGCTGAGACTCCCGGAGTCGTGGGCAATCTGTTGATTGGTGATACGCTATCAATCGGCACTCAGGTAGCCGGGGCTGAGACAATAGCAACCGCCGCCATTATTACGGGCGAGACCAGCCACATTTTAAACACGGGCGCGGAACGTGAAACCGATGAGGCATATAAAGTCCGGTTGCTTGACGAGATACGCGCAATACATGGC
>SDBT01013015.1_pt1 | contig 13345 bp, 15 predicted proteins | sample 2277101 | NCBI WGS metagenome assembly SDBT01 (sample SAMN10404973, study PRJNA504765) | marine sediment metagenome | isolation source: marine sediment core GS10_PC15, 103 cmbsf | place: Arctic Ocean: Southern Knipovich Ridge | collected 2010 | reverse complement strand
AATGTTTAGAAATCCATCTATCCCGGATAGCTGAGTTTACCAAAGACCCCTCTTTATGTGAAGAGATTCCCTACAAAGACGAAGAGGGAAGAGGAGAGCTTCTTTATCAAAGTTGCCTTAAAGGGGCAGAGTAACTACCAGCATATGAGATTCCCCCAGCTGAAAAAGAACATTAAATTCTTCCTGACCTCTGAAGAAGGCAATGTCAACAAAAAAGACATTGTTAAAGCAGGAACAATGCTCCTTATCTTGGGAGCGGCGGTTGCTGGTTCAATGATTGCCAAAGAAGTCCAAGCTGAGTGGAAGTGTTCCCACAGTTCTCACTCTTCCCACAGCTCCCACACCTCACACAGCTCTCACTCCTCCCATTCCTCCCACGGTTCTCATTCCTCCCACGGTTCTCATTCCTCTCACGGTTCACACGGTTCTCATTCCTCACATTCCTCACACGGTTCACACGGTTCTCATTCCTCCCACAGTTCTCACTCTTCTCACAGTTCTCACTCCTCACACGGTTCTCACTCTTCTCACGGTTCTCACGGTTCCCATTCCTCACACTCCTCCCATGGCTCCCACACCTCACACAGTTCTCACAGCTCTCATCAATCTCATTGTTCTCACAGTTCACACAGTTCTCATAGTAGCGGTCACGGCAGTCACCAAAGTCATAGCAGCCATGGTTCTCACGGCTCTCATTGCAATTTATACTGCCCAAAATTTTAATAAACCTCAACTCTAAATGATTAAATACCTAAATTTAATTAATAATCGGAGGGTTAATTTAAACACCAGCCACAAAGATAGTAATAAAATTAGGAAGACTCCCGGATTAAGCCATATTACTCAAATTGATAATTATGACATTATATACTCTCCTTTAGCCATAAGGTTATACAGATTAGATAAAGATGAATTTATTTTTTTTAAAAAACTGCCCGATAGATACATTGTAAAACCAAATCTTAAAGAATTTATTGAGTCAGGGCTTTTGGCGCCTGATTTATTAAATTTCCCCTTAAATTTTTTTTTAAAAAGGAAGCATCAAGAAGAAACAAAGCTAACTTTATTTCTAACCACTGATTGTAATTCGGCATGTAAATATTGCTATGCCGACAAAGACAAAATTGTTTATTTAGATTTTAGTTTAGCAAGAAGAGTTATAGACAAATTTATAGAGGACAAAAAGCCAAAAGAACTGTCTATCGATTTTCATGGGGGAGGAGAACCGACATTGGCTATAGATTTGATAAAGAAAATAACCGAGCACCTAAAAGCAAAAAGATTAAAAAGCAATTTTAATATCCAAACGGACGGCGTGATAAACGACCATACGAAACGCTGGCTTTTTAAAAATATGCGCAGCATTGCTATTTCCTGCGATGGTCCACCCAAGATCCAAAATTTACAGAGACCTTTAAGGAATAATAAACCCAGTAGTCCCTATGTTGAGGAAACAATCAAGTTCTTTGTAAAGAATAACTATAAAAATCTTTTCATCCATTCTCTTATCTCTTCATTTTCGGTTGATAAAATGGATAGAATAATAAAATATTTCTACGATTTGGGAGTTAAGGGAATAGGTATCGGATTACTTTCAAGAACGAAAAGGAGTCAAAGAAATAAAATATATCCTCCCGACCTTAATAAATATATAAAAAATGCTCTAAAAATAATAAAATTTGCTGACGAACATAAAATGTGGTTACGTTTGGAATTATTACCTATAAATGAACCAAGGTATCACTTCTGCGGTGCATTGAATGCCCAGGTGTGCTTAACTCCAGATGGTTATTTATCATCTTGTTATGAAGCTCTCTCCAGGGACTCAGGAATCCAGGATTTTATTTACGGCAGATTCAATAAAGAAGAAAATAAATTTGAATATTGGCATGAACGGTTAAACCATATGGAGAAAAGGAAGATAGAAAATATTCAAGAATGTCAAAACTGCTATTTAAAATGGGCTTGCGCTGGTGATTGTCCGGTTAGAAGCTACAAACAGACAGGAAGTATATTTAGGCCCTCTAAAGAAAGGTGCGATGCCGCCAAAAAATTAACGAAAAGTTACTTAATATACAAAGCAAGAAAGGAATTAATTCCAGGAAGATAATTAATCCGGTAATTTAATGAAGCTAAAACATGGTTTAATCTCAGAAACAATTATTTCTATCTGTATACCAGGAGCGATAATCTCTCTCTTCATTTTACTTTTTAAGTTAGGAGCAATATCTTCTGTCCAGACAGGTTATTTGTTGCCGTCGGTAATAACTCTTGCTGCTATTTTCTATTTAGGATTTAAAAAAATATCACTATCAAACATCGGCATTAAACGAGAGGGATTTAGGCGAAGTGTATTGTATTCAGCGATCTTTATAATTATCTTCTTGATCTACGGGATTTTAAATTACCATCAGCGGGCGAATTTAGAGAACACGACGTTAAAGATTTTTCTGGGAGGGTTATATTCTATATTTATTATTGCTTTAGGCGAGGAGATATGGGCGAGAGGAATTATCTTTAATCTTTTAGAAAAATTAAAAGGGGGATACTTTGCCCTGTTGGCTTCTTCATTAGTATTTGGACTATTTCATATAAGACGCGGCGTAGATGCAATCGTCTTTGGTTTAATCTTTGGACTATCTTTTGGATTTGTCAGATTAAAAACTAAAAATATCTTAGGGTTAATCTTATCTCACGGTATTTTTATTTTAATAAATACTTATCTATTAGCATAAATGTCGCCATGGTAATTCTTATGGAGTACGGACAACAAAAACAATATTATGAAAGTTTGTGGCAGAGAATAGGTCCAAATTGGGAGAATGAGAGCGGCGATTTTAAGAAAAGAGTGCCCCAGAGAGAAACCCTGGATTTTGTAGAATTCTTGAGGAAGCAGGGGATAAAAAAGGGTAAGGTATTAGATATTGGATGTGGTGGTGGGCGTCATACCATTCTCTTTGCCAAGCATGGCTTTGACAGTTATGGAATTGACTATTCTAAAATCGCCGTTGATTTAGCGAGAAAAGATGCAATGGACAATGGAGTTAAGGCAAATTTTAAAGTTGGCGATGTCTTAAATTTACCATATCCCAAAAACAGCTTTGATGTTATTCATGACACAGGATGTTTACATCATCTAAAGAAAGGAGATTGGAAGTTATACTTAAAAAACATTCTAAAGGTTCTAAGAAAAGGCGGTTATTACAAACTATTTACATTTAGCACGGATATAAAATTTTTAACCGGTCAAAAAATATCAAAAAAGAAAAATTGGATAGTGCAAAAGGGACATTATTGTCATTTTTTTACAAAAAAAGAAATCACAGAGTTTTTCTCTAAATATTTTGAGATATTAATAATAATAAGGGAGCAAAGAGAGGGAAAAAGCAAATATCTTTATTTAGTCACCTATATGACAAAAAGATAATTTTATTCATTTGCTAAAATGATATCCCGCGAAGATAAAATTTTTAACCAAATATATTTAAAAGAGAGTTCAGAAAGAAGAGAGGAGTTGAGGACCAACCAAGAGATTAAACTTGCTGGTATTAAGAAGGGCCAGAAAGTTTTGGATCTCCGTTGCGGCCCCGGTTTGAAAACAAAGATAGTTGGAGAAAAAGTAGGCAGCACGGGCGAAGTAATTTGTATAAACGAAAATAAATTTCTTATAGAGTATGCGAAAAATTTTTGTAATTACAGCAATATAAAATTCATCCAGGCAAATATTTTAGATAGCGTTGAATTAATTAAGAAACATTATGGAAAAGATAAAAGATTCGACCACGTACTCTTTTCATGGATTTATATCGCCCCTAAAGATAAACCAAGACTAATCAAAGATATTAATAAATTATTAAAAAAAGGGGGAATGCTCACATTAAGTAGAGGCGGTGATAATTTAAAGCATTTACCTACTAAGCTTTTTAATGAGAGGCTTCAAGAAAATCTATTTAAAGCTGTTAAAATAGAATGTCCCAGATTAAGTACCAAATCCTTGTCGAGGTTAAGACGTAATGCAAAGATAACAAAAATAGATTCAACAGATACTCTTCAAAGAATAGGGAGACTTATTGAAAATCGCGGATTTAAAATAAAGGAAACAAAGGAGGTAATTCAACCAATTACCCTGGAGAAAAAATTAGAGTTCTATAAAAGTCCACTGAGAAATAGATATCTTGGCAATCTACCTCTTAAAAAACGCTATAGTTTAATTAAAAAGGCGTTTAATATAACAATTAAAGAATTAGGTAAAAAAAAGCTTCAAAGTCACAGGTGTTTCGTTGCTTTTGAAAAGATAATTTAACTTTCTAAATGTTAATTCATACAAAATTATGAAGACAAAAACACAGAACATCATTGTAGCAATTATAATAATTCTTGGTTTATCTGTATTGATTAAATTTATTATATTTCCCTTATATATAGCTCCAGATATAGAAAAGTCTTGTTTAGAGAATATCAATAATGAGATAGCCAAAGAAGGATTGATTGAATTCTTGGAGCGCCCGGGACAGCCGTTAGAAATAGTATCAGAGAGGGCGCCTTCCTCGGTAAATTCTGTAGCAAATTATTTTATCTGTAACGCTATTGTCAATGACGACGTCAGTAAGTGCGAAAAATTAAACGAAATCAAAAAATCTAATTATGACCAAGGATTAAAATACGATGCTGACTCATATCTTAGAGCTTGCGAAGATTTTCTCGAATTTTTTGTTGATTTTCTGAATAAAGCAGAAAAAGACCAGAGATGTGAACAAGAGACCATTAATAACTGTATACAAATTATGGAGGGAAACAGTGAGAAGGAAAAAGAAACGAAGTGTAAGAACTTCTGCCGGGCTTATCTTGCGAAAGATATCAGCATATGTTCAGAATCATTAAAAACTAAAGTAAATAGTATAGAAAGAGAGGAGTGTTTAGCTCTAATAACCGGAGATATAAATTATTGTAAAAATCTAAAATCCCCTGTTTCAATAAAGCAATGTATGTTAGTAAATCAATATCTAAACGCAATTAAAGGCAAAGATAAAAATGGATGCAAGTTTATACAAGAAAATCCCGAGGCCCCGAATTTTAAAATGCTCTGTAATTTATACTTTGACAAAAATACTAATATTTGCAGAAAGGAACTTGAGGTATTTGAGAAAAATTATTGTGAGAGTGGTCTAAAAATAGAATTTTATCTTGAGAATTTACTGAAGAACATATTGAGCATTTTCAGGAGAAATTAAAGAATATATATTTCTTAAAATAAGATATCCCCGGCTTGACTAAATCAAGTCGGGGATATTTTTTCCTTAAGTTCTTATTATTATCCCTATTCGGTACAAGATTTTATTCCAGTTAATCTCTATGTCAATCGGTCTGGGGTCTGCTTCAGGATCTTGAATTTTTATACTACCGGAAACGTATCTTGCTTCCAATAAGATACTATTCTTTCCTAACTTATACTCAATTCCGGTTGAGAGCTGGCCACCTAAGGTCGGCATAACGAGGCTTTTGTTTGATTGTTCATTTACCTCTTGGAGGTTGCCGTCCTGGTCCCAAAAATAAGTCGTTTTTTCTTGAGAAACATTTATCAGAGTGAGAACTGTTCCCAGTCCTAATCCCAGACGAAGAGACAAATTTCCTTTAAGGGGTAGAACATATGTCCTTGTCAGAAAGATTGGCGCAATCGTAAGGCCTAACTCAATATCAATTTCATCTTTCTGGTTGCCAATCCAGGGATGGATAATGGTGTCTTTGACCTTTTCCTGACGAATAGAAAAGTCAATTCCTTTACGCCACTTTGAAGAAGCCGAATCTTCAATGACAAGCGAATACATCAGTCCTTCCTCTTTAAACCTAAAATCCGTGCCGAGCTCTTCATTCAAGTCGTCAAAAACATCATTCAGCTCCTCAAGACTTAAACTAGGGCCCACAAACAGTCCTATCCTTGATCTTGCTTCCGCTTTCGACACTAAACAAAGCGTCAAAAGCATTCCCATTATCACCAAAACCCCTATCACCGCTGCAGTCTTCTTCATTTCCATTACTCCTTCTGTAAAATATTTTATTAATGAACCTCTCTGTCATTTTACATCATATATCTTAAATTGTCAACCTTTTATTGTGATTTATCCTTATCCATTTATTTGCTTAACTTCTTAGAATCCACTAATATTAAAATAGATAAAGATGTTAGAAGATAAATAGTTAGATTGTTTTATGAAACAGAGCATAGAAAACAAACTATTTCCCCAGCTGAAAAAGAACATTAGATTCTTTCTGACCTCTGAAGAAGGCAATGTCAATAAAAAAGACATTGTCCGAGCAGGAACAATGCTTCTTATATTGGGAGCGGCGGTTGCTGGTTCAATGATTGCCAAAGAAGTTCAAGCTGAGTGGAAGTGTTCCCACAGTTCTCACTCTTCCCACAGCTCCCACACCTCACACAGCTCTCACTCCTCCCATTCCTCCCACGGTTCTCATTCTTCTCACAGTTCCCACTCTTCTCACGGCTCTCACGGCTCTCACGGCTCTCATTCTTCTCACGGCTCCCATGGCTCTCACTCCTCACACAGTTCTCACTCTTCTCACAGTTCTCACTCCTCACACAGTTCTCACTCTTCTCACGGTTCTCACGGTTCTCATTCCTCTCATTCTTCTCACGGTTCTCACTCCTCACACAGTTCTCACAGCTCTCATCAATCTCATTGTTCCCACAGCTCGCACGGCTCACACTCTTCCCACGGTTCACACGGTTCTCACAGCAACCACGGTTCACATGGTTCACACGGTTCTCACAGTTCTGGATGTGTTCTTTGTGTTAGTGGTGAATGTTTCTCTAACTGCCAGATATGGTGTCAGATGTGCGAAGGTGGGTGTATGATAATCCAATGATTATAATCCTACAATGAAATCTCAAGAATTTCGAAGCGCCATGATTTATTTGACCAATGATTGTAATCTTTCCTGTCCTTATTGTTTTGTTAAAAAAGATAAAAGAAGAATGTCTTACAAGACCGGCAGGGCAGTTGTAGATTTTATGCTTGAGCAGATAAAATCGGGCGAAATTTTTATCAATTTCTTTGGCGGAGAACCCCTGTTAGAATTTCAGTTAATAAAAAAAATAGTAAAATACGGAAAAGAACAAGCAAAAATACATCATAAAAAAATAAGATTTGGCGTTACCACAAACGGAACTTTATTTACCCCAGAGATTATAAATTTTTTTAAAAAAAATAACATTGGTGTTCTTTTTAGTTTTGAAGGAGACAAGAAGAGAATGGTCAAGATTAAAGGCGAGAGAGCTTACAGAAGATGTGTCTGGGCAATCAGAGAATTGAAAAAGAAAGGATTTAAAGTAACGGCACGGACTACGATTGAGCCGAATGAATTAAGGTTGGTGGATTTTACCAAGCATATATTTAGTTTAGGCTTTGATGCCATTAGTCACGTGGGGGTAGCCGAAAAAAAGTGGGAGCAAAAGAAAACAGACAAGGCTTTTATGGAACTGGCTGATTATTATATCTCTCAAGCAAGAAAAGGAAATATTTTAGAATTAAATTATTTCAACAGGCTTTTAGCCATTAAATATAAAGCAATAAATCTTTCATTGGTGCCTTGCGGTGCTGGCAGAGAAATGGTTGGAGTAACTACCGATGGAAAGATTTTACCTTGTCATCACCCTGAAGCCTGGGAAAAAGATTTTGTTCTAGGCAGCGTTTTTAATGGGAAAATTGACGAAAAGAAAAGAGCCCCCTTTTTAAACTGCACCAGAGAAGATTTTATTGGCTGCGATAATTGTCTTGCTCAACCATATTGTGCTGGCTGTTGTTTGGTTAATTCTTATCTGTATGCAGACAATATGCTTCAACCCTTGAAAGGACATTGTGTCTGGATTAAAGCCAGAGTTAAAGCAGTAGAGCATATCTATAATACCTTAATTGAAAAAGAAAAAAATAAACATTTGCTTAAAAAATTAAATTCTTTCAAAAAGAAAAAAAGCCCGATAAAGAAAATTCAAAATATTGCCCAATTAAAGAATATCTTAAACAAATCTCAAATAGCTCGGGTTTTCGCCCAGCAAGATTTAATAAGAATAAAAAAAGCAGTAGAGATAATGGAGAAGCAAATGGAAGAGACAAAGAAAAGACAGGAAGATTATAAAATTTGGGTAACCAACAGCGAGAAACGTCAAGTAAAAAAAGCTTTTAATTGTCTTACCAGGGCCGTGACTAATAAACCAACCTCGTCAATTCTAAAAGATTTAGTTAAAAAAATAATACCGCTTGCTTCTGACTGGAATAAAAATATTGTCAAAGAAGTTAGTATCGGAAAGATAATATTTACCCTCAGCGATTTATTAAAAAGTAAATAATAGATGCAAGTAAAACCCCGTCTGCAAAATTCACAAACGGGGTTTGTCTATAAGTAGACCTATCAGAGTTAACTATTACCGGGCCAACAGCCGCACTTCTTGCTCCGAATTCGCCCATCCTGCTTGACGTCCCAAGAGCTCTGCATGGGTAATTGAAAAGATTCTGAAAGGGGGAAGATCTGGACGTACCGTCACCAACACATTCCTATCAGTGGCAGTTGCCAATTTTCCGAAGAATAGAGCCATCTTTTCTTCGTTGTCAAAAACGAACGTCAATATCACCCTCAGCGGAACCAGAATGCGAACCTCTCCAAATTTTAGAAAAACTTTCGTATAGGAAATAACCATATCTGCTTCGATCCTACCCAGAAACCACTTAGTGGTGATTGCTCTATTGCTGAGTTCTTGTACGGGCAATGAGAGAATAAGTTCTCTGCCGAAATTTCCCGGTTTCAGATGCAGGGTAAAAAACGGTGGCTTGTCCTGCATGACCCAAATTGGGTCAATCGTTAGATTCTCTTCCCAAAAGAGGTTCATTTCTTGAGTTTCCTGCGGAGGCAGCGTGTTTGCTCCAAAACTACCTGCTGAACCTAAACTTATAAATAGAACCAATACACTTACTAATACTAACCATTTTTTTCTCACTGTTCTACTCCTTCGCTCCCAAATTATTAAAGAGCTTTTATTTTTAGTTCATTATACATCTTTGGAGAGATTTGTCAATAGTTGTTAAAAAGGATGAGAGATGTTATATTTTTAAATATGCAGAGAGTAGATATAAAATTAGGCTTTCAATGCAATAATCAGTGTCGGTTTTGCGTTCAAGGAAACAAAAGAGAGAAATATCCCGACAAAACAACTAAACAAATCAAAGAGATTTTGAGGAAGACATGCAAAAAATATGACGGGGTTGTTTTCACCGGAGGCGAACCAACCATCAGAAAAGATTTGCCGGAAATCGTTCAATATGCAAAAAATTTAGGGTTTAAAAGTATTCAAATCCAAACTAACGGTCGGATGTTTGCTTATAAAAAATACTGCCAAGATTTAATCAAGCAAGGAGCAAATGAATTTGCTCTGGCTTTGCATGGACATACAGCTTATCTCCACGATAGCTTAACTACTTCTCCGAGGAGTTTTGAACAGACTACCGCTGCCATAAAAAATCTTAAATCTTTAAGCCAGCGCGTTCTGATGAATACGGTAATTACCAAACCTAATTACAAATACCTCCCTCAAATTGCCAAGCTTTTGGTAAATTTGAAGGTAAATCAATTTCAATTTGCTTTCTTGCATATTAATCAATTGATTCTTTCCAGCCCAAAACTAACAGATGAGATTGTTCCCCGAAAGTCCAAGGTTATGCCTTACGTTAAGAAGGGACTGCAAATTGGCATTGATGCAGGAATATCTGTTATGACAGAAGCTATCCCTTATTGTTTTATGAAAGATTATGAAGAGTATATTGCCGAAAGAGTTATTCCCGAAGGAACAGTTTATGATGCCGCCTGGTCTATAGAAGATTACGGCAAATATCGTAAAACAGAAGGCAAAACCAAAGGTCCCGACTGTCCGAAATGCAAACATTATAGAGTTTGCGAGGGTCCCTGGAAAGAATATCCTCAAATTTTTGGCTGGAAGGAATTTAAGCCGGTTAAAAGTTAACTTTTATGAAGAACAACAATTCAAGACGGATATTCTTGGCCATGCTTGGTTTTTCTTGCAATAATAACTGCATTATGTGCACCACCAAGCCAAAGGGTAAGAAGTATAATGACAGAAGTACTAAAGAAGTAATTAAAGATTTAGAAAGAGGAATAAAGCAGGGCTTCAAAAGAGTAGAATTTACCGGAGGTGAGCCGACCATCAGGGAAGATATTTTAGAATTGGCAAAGCGTGCTAAAGATTTAGGTTATCAAGATATTGGCTTGAGCACTAACGGAAGGATGCTAAGTTATAATGATTTTGCTAAAAAAATTATTAAAAATGGGATAAGGCGAATTAATTTTTCTCTTTATGGCCCAGAAGCAAAACTTCATAACGCCATTACCCGTACGCCAAAGAGTTTCCAGCAAACCATTCAGGGAATCAAGAACGTTCAAAAACTTCAAAATACCAATGTTATCGTCAATACGGTGGTTTCCCAACTGAACTACCAGAAACTCACTCAGATAGGAAAGCTTCTTTCTTCTTTAAAAATTAAGTTTTTCAACATTTTAGACCTTATTCCCGATGGTTATGCCAAAGATTTTTATAAAACTTTGGTGGTGAAAACAAATGACTTATCCTTTACCTTAAATAATCTCAGCAACATCTTAGATGAATTTAACCTGCTCACCTTTTTTGATTTCCCCCTTTGTCTTTTTGCGCCGGAGCTAAGAAACGATTCCCGCACCACTTTTATTACGGCTGAGGGCAGAAAGACCACGGCTGAGCAAGTGGGATACCGGCCGATGAGATTTGAAAAAGAAAAAGGAAACATCTACTCGGATATTCATAAAGAACGAATAGAGGTTTGCCAGAGATGCCGATTTTTTAAAGAATGCGGAGGAGTATGGCAGGACTACCTGAATTTATACGGTCCAAAAGAGGTTATTGCTTTGGCTCAAAAGCATAAATGTTTATTAAAGTTATGAACCCCAGTCCCTATATTTATATTGGCTATAACTGTAATAACAACTGCCTTTTTTGTTCCGAAGCCGATGAATATATGGAGAGATTGAAAGTAAAAGACACCGAAGAACTTAAAAAAGAGATTTCCCAGGCCAGAACCCATTATGATTTCGTTAATTTTATGGGCCGAGAGCCAACTTTGAGAAAAGATTTTATTGAATTGCTGGGATTCGCTAAAAGCTTAAATTTTGAACAGGTCGGCTTTACCACTAACGGGCGATTGCTTAGCTACAAAAATTTTGCTAAAAAAGTATTAAAGATTGGCGTTAACCAAATAGTCGTTTCTCTTAACGGAGCAACTCCTCAAATGCACGACCGTCAAACGAAATCCAAGGGAAGTTTTCTTCAAACTGTTAAAGGAATAAAAAATGTTATAGAATTAAAAGATAAAGATTTTAGCCTGATTGTTAATCTGCTCTTAAATAAAATAAACTATCTTGAACTTCCCAAGATGATAAACCTAGTCAGTAGCTTGGGGATAAAAGAAATAAACATTCTTAACGCCGCCCCTCTTTCCAAGCGTTCTCGGAGCAAAAAAATTATAATGAGAATGAGTGATTTGAGTCGATATATAGTGAATATCCTTAAAAATTACAAAGATAATTTCCAATTGAAATTTCTATTGGTGGAATTTCTTCCCTGTTCCCTTGCCAAAGATGCTCGAAAATATTTCTTTCCCTGCCTGGAAAAAAATCCAGATAAAATAAGAATTCCTCTTTGCCAGAATTGTCTCTACAAGTCCAAATGTGACGGAGTGCTAAAGAGTTATATAGATTTGTATGGAACAGACGAATTTAAACTTTAGTAAATAAAAGTTAATTGTTATGCCTAAAATTAAAAAAACTGTGATTATTCCCGGTTATCGCTGTAATAACAATTGCCAGTTTTGTCTTAATATTAATAAAAGAAACAGTATTCCTGAAGAAACAACCCTGCAGATAAAAAAAGAAATGGTTGAGGCCAAAAACTCGGGAACAAGTTATTTAGAATTAGTTGGCGGAGAAATGAGCATCAGGCCGGATATTGTTGAATTAATAAAATTTGCCAAAGAATTGGGATTTGAGACAATAATGATGTCAACCAACGGCAGAATGTACTCTTATCAGAACTTCGCTAAAAAAATAGTGGAGGCCGGCTTAAATAGTTTAGTCTTTTCTATTCATGGACATACAGCTCAACTCCACGATTTATTGACCCAGGTAAAGGGCAGTTTCAGCCAGTTAAAAAAAGGAATAGAAAACGTAAAAAAGGTCGGGTTGAAAAATATCGGTTCCAATACCACCATTGTTAAACAGAATTATAAACAGATTGCTCAGATTGGGCAGACAATCTACGATTTGGGGATTAGAAATTCAGAATTCATCTTTGTTGACCCTTCTTACGGGGCAGCCCACGACAAGTTTTATAAATTTGTCCCAAAAATTTCGGAAGCAGCTCCATATATCCACAAATGTCTTGATATTGGCAAAAAGCACAAAATTTCTCATTGGGCTATTCGTTATGTTCCTCTCTGTTATTTCACCAATTATTTAAGTCAAATAAGCGAACTTCAAGAGGTGGAAATTTTCCACACCGAACATTTAGCCCCTGATTTTAAGAATTTTGACGTTGAAGGTTCACGCAAAGTAGTTGGTCGAGCGAAAACTAAAAGATGCAAAGGGTGCTTGCTCTATGATAAATGCGAAGGGATTTGGAAAGAGTATTTAACTCGCTATGGCGACAAAGAGTTAAAGGCAATAAAATAATTTAAAAAGCAAACAAAAATATGGCTAAAACGTTGTTAAAAAATTACGTAGTTATTTATAAAAGCCAGGAACACAATGAAGTGTTAGGTTACGTTAAGAGTTCTGGTATGGAAGAAGCAAAAACTCAAGCTCAACAAGAATTAAAAGAGGAAGCAAAATTCTACAATGTAGGGGAAGCAATCATTGGAGAGCTCAAAGGTGAAAGAGAGATTATTTTTGACATTGAGCAGTAAGAAAAAATATGCCAGTTATTTGTCTCTGGAACAAATGCAACAGCAAATGCATAATGTGCACCAATCCTTCTGATTTTCAGGCCGGAGATCCCTATAAGGATTACAGTTTCAGCAAGCTCAAAAGAAGAATTATTGCTGCTAAAATTTTTGATAAAGACGGTAATCTCATTGATGACAAGATCATTTTAACCGGCGGGGAACCGACAATTCATCCCGATTTTCTTAAAATACTCTCTTTTATCAGAAAGAAATTTCCCCCGGTGATTATAGAACTGGATACTAACGGCCGAAGATTTTATTATTCGTCTTTCACTAAAAAAGTTTTAGGATTG
>SDBT01013014.1_pt1 | contig 13345 bp, 24 predicted proteins | sample 2277101 | NCBI WGS metagenome assembly SDBT01 (sample SAMN10404973, study PRJNA504765) | marine sediment metagenome | isolation source: marine sediment core GS10_PC15, 103 cmbsf | place: Arctic Ocean: Southern Knipovich Ridge | collected 2010 | reverse complement strand
CCAACAACATCTGGAGTACCAAGATTATTCCCACAAATCAGATTCGCCAAACTAGCCCTAAGAGCATACCTAGAGGGAAAGTTGCAGTTAGCTCTTAGCAATAGCTATGATGAAGAACCAAGCTTTGACTTGAGACTAACCCCAGTCCCATCAAGAAAAGCTAAGGATTTCTCTATTAGAGAAGTTTTCATAAAGGAGGTAAAGTAATGGAACCCATCACTCGCCTCGATAATAGTATGATCAGTGATTATATGAACTGTCCCCGCTATTTCTACCACAGGCACGTTGAGTTTTTAAAACCACTCCAACCAAACCTAGGTGCTGAATTTGGCACTGCCATCCATCACGCCCTCGACCGTGTCTACAGTGGGGATTCGAGTGATAGTGCAAGGAAAGCATTCCTCGATCACTTCCTCCAATATGAAGGCCTCGATTCCACTGGAAGTCGAACTGTGATGAAAGGTATAGCCATCCTTGACAAATACCTTGACTTCTACCACGATGATCTCTCTCGATATGAGATAGAGGGTGTGGAGCTAAGTGGCGGGATGGATATGGGCTTCTTTCTCTACATTGGGAGAATGGACCTCCTCATCCGCGACAAGAGCAACAACAAGCTCATAGTATGCGATCACAAGACGAGTGGAAGAAGAGGTTACCTAACCCTAAATCCAAACTATCAAATAACCGGTTACATAGCGATGGTTCGTGAAATGAGTGGGTCGAGCGATTGCGAGACTGGAATGCTTAATCAGATCTATTATACGAAAGGGAGAAAAGGTGCAGATCCTCAAGATAGTGTCACGTTGGTTAGAGAAGAAACCACAAAGAAAAATGTACATATCGGCGAGTGGGTACGTGACACTCAATGGCAAGCCTCACAAATACACAATAGTTGTCGATGCGACCACTTCCCTAAAAACACCAACTCGTGTTCTCGCTACGGAAGGTGTCCATACATCGACCTATGTTGTTGTACCGATGAAAATACACTCACAACCATGAAGGAGAATATGTTCACCATCGAGAAGTGGGAACCCTTCCCCTCTGCGCCGGTAAAGGAGGATAAAAATGGGTGACGCGGCAGATGATCTTGATAGACAGATGGAATTTTATGTACCTAATAAAACTAAAGAGCCTCCATGTTGGGAAACAAAGGATGGTAACTATATCCTTATAAAAGAAATGGGCACCTCACATATAAGAAACTCTATTGAACTTCTAAGAAGAAAAGATATGGAAAGTCATGTATCCTATCTACACTTAGTAGCTGAACTGTTTATGAGAACAATAAACCCACCTAAAGAAGAGGAAGGTAAAGATGAAACTGGAGCTTAGAGCTATATACAATATAGTAATGATAGGGGATACCCTAGAAAATAAGCATGCTAATGAAATATATGAAGCACACAAGAAAGCTGAAGAAGATGCAGAGTTCTGGCAGTGTAAATATGAAACCCTAAAAGAAATATACAAAAAATCGCTAAAAAAAGAAGAGGAGCAATAAAAATGGACATCACAGGAATGAGTAAAGCTAAAATACTGGCATCACTCTATAACAATGCCAAAGTTCAAGGCATGGGAATGCTACAGGCAGTTGGGGGTGATATGCCTATAGTAGAAGCCCAACAATTACTGGATAGTGGGCAGACTTATTTCGACTATCTTCATGGTATGGTTATGAAGATTGACTTATCCAGTGATGAGTTAAGAACTGATCTTTACAATAGGGATAATGGGCCTAATGCCGCTGAAGGAATACTAAAAAAATCGGAGACGAAATAATGCTAGCCAAAATATCAATAGAGGAGGTTGCCGTATTAGGAGCAGTTCTATCATCCTTTATGGAAAAAATTGACGTATCTAAATTAAATAAGAATGAAGTAATAGCTATGACTATAGGAGCAACAATAGTTGATGAGTTAAAGCTACAATTCGATCCAGACACTGTGTTAGACATGAAGAAGACAAAGGAGTTATTTAATAATGCTATAGCTATTATGGGTAGAAACGTAAAAAGCATAATTAAGGAGAAGGAGGCTAATACTAATGATAGTTAAATCCTCTAAGGATATATCCACAGAAAACATAAAACTAAAAGCCGCCGTTTACGGCAAAACTGGCACAGGTAAAACCACCTTCGGCTCTACCTTTCCAAAACCCCTCTTCCTAGACCTAGACCGCGGAATGTTAGCCACTCGTGATATGGAGTGCCGTTATATCGAGCTTCCACGCCCCCAAGACGCTAGGACTGGAAACACTCTCTACGTCCAATGGTGGAAGGATATTATGGAGGCTACTAAATTCGCAATTTCTGATGAAGATAGTGAATCTATCATAGTAGATAGCATGACTTGGATCGGTGAGGCCTCCATCGGCTCCATCACTATGGGTAGGAAGCCAGGGTTTGATGATTGGACCGCTCACTATAATAAGCTGAGGGACTTCACCTTCCTCCTTAAGGAGTGCAACAAGAACGTCCTCTTCATATGCCACGATCAAGTTGAGAAGGATGAACTTACTGGTAAGGTGTGGATGCTACCAATGATTCAAGGACAAATGAGGGGTAAATTCGGAGATTTGTTTGATGAGTTCTACTATAGTGATGTAGTTGAAATTAGTGGTAATCAAGAATACCGCTTGTTATGCCGCTCAACTACCATCTTCACCGCAAAATCGCGCTTGTTAAAGAAAGATGATCCAAAGAAATACCTAAAACCATCATACAGTGAAATAATAAAACTAGCCTAAAAAACACAAAAATAAAGGAAAACAAAATGCTATTACAAATACAAGAAATTGATACTTTTGAAGGAAAAGTTCTTAAAGATATCCAGAACGATAGAATTAGCTCAATAAAAAAGCTAAACGCATGTTTACCAACACTTAAGATTTGCGCTGCAATAGTTGAAAGTTGGTTATCCGATGATAGTGATAGGGGCGGTAGTGTAACATTTGAACACACCTACAACTGGATATCTTCGGGGTTTACAGTAACTCTAGAGTTAGGGAAAGAAGATAGCGTAAAAACAACCTCTCCATACCTAAGACCTCTTAAAACAAGTAGCCTCGTAGAGTATAAAGAAAAAGATATAGACCCTAACAACGCTCGAGTTACTGCTACTTATGATATCGTAGGAACAGAAAGGGAAATCCACTTAGAGATTCGCCTCAACAAAAGCGTTCACTGTAAGAGAGTGGTTACTGGAACTAGAGAAGTGGAACAGTATAAACTAGTATGTGATGATGCCATTGAAATAACTGAAGAACTAGCAGAGGAGTTTTAAGAAGATGAATTCTAAATATCGTGGAAAAACTCTCACCATAAAAAGGGGCCACAGAACAGGATGCTCCTTCGTTGTAATCGACACCTTTGATAAGGTTTTTGAAGTAGGGTGGAGGCAAGCTGTTAAGATGCGCCAACCACTCGCTATCGAGTATTGTGTCCAAGCTGTCATTTTAAACCTCCCATTAATGGATGAACCCCTAGTGGGGAGAATTCTCGGTGTCAAGATCCTGATCCACCCCGTTCAATTCACCGAACCAGAAGAAAAAGAGGAAGTAGTATACCCTGGAGGTTCACCATCTGGGTCATTTTCAGATGGAATAGATGGTCAACAGCATCCTCCAATAATACCACCTAAAAAAGAAAAGGAGATAAAATATGAGGGTAAATTTAATAAACTTTATACAAGATCTAAGGGTAACAAAGACACCTAAATGCACAGGTCTTCTCGCTTATGAGGATGGTAGAAGGTGCGGCCTTGGGCTTGCAGGAGATGAGGCAGTTGCTCTCCAACCAGAGAAGTATAGATGGTGGCATGAGGGTGATTTTTGGAAGGGCAAAACCGAAAACATAACCATGATGTACTTTGGTGAGTTAGATAAGCCTGATTTCCAATACAACACAATCCAAGATTTCCTTGGGATAACAAGCGATGAATCATGTTTAATCCACGAAGCTAACGATAGTGGGCAGGACTTTAAACAAATCGCTGCGTTGGTGGAAGAAGAGATATTAACAAAAGAGGAAAGGGAACTCTTGAAATCCCTAGACCAAAAGGAGCGACTAAATGCCAATGGACATGAAGTACGGGCAGATAACAATGAAGAAGGACATACCGAGGAAGGAACCAGTGTTCCTCTTTCGAGCGCAGGACTCCCTTTCTGAGAAGTACCTGCGGATGTATGCTGAAGATATGCTGGAGCACACGGGGGACACCGGAAACTACCGGAACATCCTGGCACAGGCGGATAATTTTAGGAGATGGCAGACTAAGAAACTCCCAGACTGATATGGATAAAAACTTCATAGAAATATTTATAAAAGCCTATCAAGAAGAAATAATGGATTTGATAGAAATCTACGACTATGAAGGGAAACTAAACCCAGAAAGGAGGGCTAAGAAAGAAATATTAGAAGAACTAATAAAGAAATATAACTTAAAATACAAAAATAAAGGAAACTAAAAAATGGTAGAAATCAACTTAGGACTAAGCCACGATGAAGGAGAAGCACAAGCAAAGGAAGCAATGAAGGTTCTCCCACCCGGCACGTACGAACTCGTCTGCACAGGGTGTAAACCTGGCGTCTACGCTACCAGTAAACGCCCCCATCTCGAGTTCGAATTTGAGGTTGTGAATGATAGTGAGTACAGTGGCAAAAAGCTCCGCCACACCTGCCCACTTCCTGAAAATGGCAATAATAGTGGTATTGGGTTCTTAACGGAAGTAACACGCGCTCTCGGTAACCCTTGGACCGGTGCTAGTATCATGACCGAAGATTATCTCCAGCGCGGTTGCTCTGCTAATGTGATTAATAGCGATCCTGCTAAGGACACACAGGGACGGACTTTCGCTAACATAAAAAGCTTCGTCTCATAGTAGAGTGAGCGTGCGGCCCTTCGGGGATAAGCTATCTTCTCCTTTGACGCTTACCGTGGAAACTAAAGCAAGGCGCGTACCTTGACACGGCCACGCTCGTAACGAGAAAGAGTGGCTCTAGTATGCCAATAAGAAAGGAACCACTCTAAAGGGGGGTGTCAGTTTTTGGGAGAGGCTGATACCCCTTTTTCCTGCAAATTTCTCCCACCAAATTTTGGGATGTGGGGCATTGCCTGTAGACTAGTTTATACTAGAAGTGTCGGTGACATCTGGGAACTCCGGCCACATCCTTCTTTAGATATCGGCAACCGCTTCAATAATATAGAACCGGCAAGTACGAAGCGGTGTGGTTGGCCCTTCTCATGGAGTCGGGGCGTACGCCAGCCACAGCCGGTAGGGTCGGGCCTTTTGTTCTGCGGGGAGTGTCGCGGACTTTGAACCGCAGAAGGCCCGGCCTGAACCAAATATTTGGACGTGCGGCTTGAGGCGGGGCAAGCCTGTAGATCGGGAAAGATAGATAGGCTCATGCGGAACCCGGCCACGTCCTTCAAACTTAATCGAGGTTGAGTGATGGAATCGCCACTATTAAAAACTTGGCAGAGCTTATGTAATATAGGGAGTCCAAAAATGATTTATATCAAACAGGAAGATGCGGTGAAGGTTGCGGAATGGTTGGGAGTGATGAAGGGGTGTTATTATTCTACAAAGGACTTTTCAAGTAAGACAACTGTACTATGGATTAAAAGAGACCAAGGAAATATTGGATTTATCCCTTGGCTCATCTCCCCAGAAGGCCAAGAGGCTTTGATGGATAAGTTGCTGGCAGAGAAGAAATATGAGGTTTATTTAGCTAGGATGTGTTGTGAAGAAGTTATCACAAAAATTGAATTAATACCTGACCCACCTATGAAAGTAGATTGTATTTCTATCACCGCCCCAACCCGCCAACACGCTCTACTCCTGGCTGTGCTTGAGATGCTGAAAGGTGGTGAGTGATGGGACTTCGAGAGATAGTTAAAGAATTTGAGAAGAATTCGCAATGCAATTGTGACTTGGATAACTGGGAGCCAGAAATGGATACTGGGCATTCGTGGGTTTGTCGGATTGATAAAACAAGCAGACAAAAATTTGCTTCTTTAAGAAAGCCGAATAAACAACCAACAAATTGGACATATGGAAATTACGAGGCAAAGAAATGACCTTCTTTAGCAAGTGCTGGCCTTGGGCGCATTGGTGGGGTAAATGGGTTGATCTAAAGGATTATAAATATTACAACAAAAAATATAGTCATAAGAGAATTTGCCAAAAATGCCCAAAAATTCAAAGACGGAGGGTTTAGGGATGGAATGGTTTGGGGATACTGAGGATGTACAAAGAAAAAGGAAGATATCGAAAACATGAAGCTAGATAGGTATGAGGGATAAGGATGACTAAAAAAGAAGAAGTAAAAATGTGGAAACTCATATACGAATTATTGAAGGGTGGCTATAGTGATTGTAAAAAAGAAAGCTACTACCACGCCCTAACCACCCTCTATAAATGGAGCCGATCAAAACTAAAGGAGGAAAAAAGTGTTAATACTGAAAAAGTTATAAGGACGATGGAGGAATATAGAGGAGCTATAAAAGTAGTTAAGCCATTTGAGATAATCTACGTGACTGATGAGGTATACCAACAATTTCTTAACCCACCAAAAAGGATAAAGAATGCTAGATTATGAAGAGCAGAGGATAGAAGCTGGTAGAGAACGTATAGCAGGAGAAGGGTTCGGAAAAATAACTGAATATCCAGAATGTGATCTACATAATTTCATGCTTAAAATGGGGAGCTTTGAATTAGTTGATAAACTTATAACCATGCGAGAATACTTAGATAAAAAATATGGAATGAATATATCAAAGGAGGTTAGGTAATGCTGACACTAAAACGGGTTGCTAGTACAAAAGAAGGAACATTCGGCGTCCTAATAGGAAACGATGGCCTACCAATCTGCGTTACACTAGAGAACCCTTGGAGGGATAACGCTCGTAATGTAAGCTGTATACCCTTTGGCAGATACACTTGTCGTAAACATCTTAGTAACAAATTTAAGATCGAAACCTTTTACATATCCAGCGTACCAGATAGGGATAGTATAATATTCCACGCTGGCAATACGGCCAGAGATACTATGGGCTGTATCCTCACTGGTCGCTTCTTCACCGAATTTGACAACAAAGGTGCGCCAGAACTCATACCGGGGGTTGGTGAATCGCGACTCGCACTGACGAGGATGATGGAATCCCTTGATGGCCTCGAGTCCTTCATTTTGGAGATACGAGAGTGACCACTCTAAGCGTAAAAGATATAAAATGGGGCGAACGTGCTCGCTCTGATTATGGAGATGTCGAATCGCTATCTCGATCAATCGACAAATACGGCCTCCTACACCCAATAGTAATAGATGGGGATAGTGACACTCTCGTCGCTGGTGGCCGTAGGCTAACCGCTATGATACTACTAGGTTGGACTGATATCCCTGTTCTCTTTCTAAAGGACCTAACGCAACTAGAGAAAAACGAAGTCGAACTGGAGGAAAATATCCAGAGAAAGGACCTGACATGGCAAGAAACAGTGAAGTTAAAAGAGAAGCTCCACAATCTAAAGGTCGAAATATACGGCGCAGAGTGGACAGTCGAAGACACGGCAAAATCACTTGGCGAGAGCAAAAGCAACACTCACAAAGACCTTTTACTGGCCAAAGCTTTAACAAAATATCCCGAACTAGAGAAGGAGAGCGACAAACGGATCGCTCGAACGAATGCGAGGAGGAAGAATGAAATCGAAACCCGAAGAGTTATCAATGCAGGATATGCCGTGGCCAGTGATGAAGGGGGAGAAGGGACTACTGAAGGACTCCATCATGGAGACTGTAGACAGTTTCTTCAAGATGTTGAATCTAGCTCCATCGACCTTATCTTATGTGATCCACCGTTCGGAATCGAGTTTGATGATAAAGATAGAAATAAAGCCTACTCAACAACCTACGGAACCTTCCAAGACTCAGTGAACGCCGTCATGCTCCTTATAGGGGATATAATGGAAGACCTATATCGAGTGTTAAAACCTGGGGGGCATATGTATTTCTTCTATGGAACTCAACACTATGCTATGGTCGAACAGAAGATTCAGAACAAGTTCTTCTCCTACAACAAGGAGAGTGGGGCGAAGTATCACTACTCTAAGATACCTCTCATATGGGTCAAATCCTCACAGCAGAACGCTAGCCCTTACACCCGGTTCAGTTGCAACTATGAGTCATTCTTTTGGTGCTGGAAACCCGGCGCTCCCCTCCATGAACTTACAAAGCCCCATAACTGCACTTTCCACCACGAACCTAACAAGAAGGGAGATAGACACCACCCAGCACAAAAGCCTATCGAACTCTATCAGGAACTAATCGCTCTATCAAGCCATGAAGGGGAGTTAGTATTAGACCCCTTCATGGGGAGTGGCATATCTTTAAAAGCTGCAGTTCAAATGAAGCGGCGTATTATAGGGATAGAGCAACATGATGAGTGGTTTGAACTTGCGAAGTGGAATATTAATCGCGCTAATGAGGAGGATGAAAGTGAAGATACTTGAGAAGGGGCATAAGTATAAACTTGACACCCTTGATGGAGAGTTAGAAGTTGAATTAACCTTTGTAAAAAGGTTCCGAGGCACAGAAAATCACGCTGGGACAACAAACCAAGATGTAATTAGATGCCTTATTGATAGAGTGCAAACACTAAATGGTGAGCAACCCTGGAGTGGAAACGATGAAATAATTCATCATCTTAGATCAGCTTTAATCCTACACGAGTGCAGAGCTCTACAAAGAAAGGTAGAGAAGAGGCAGATCAAACCAGAAAAAATAGCTACTTGTTTTAATGATGGGCATATTTTTCTAAAAATGGAGTCGGGGGAATGAACCACTATGAAATAAACTTTAGAATGGATAAAGAGGACCATGATTACATCCGCTCCATATCTAAGGGAACGTGTTCTATGAGTGAAATCTACCGCTCTATATACACCCAGTTCTGTGATTCTATCAGAAGAACTAAGAAGAAAGGGAAGAAGAATGTTAAAGCAAACACTCGAAGTAAGGCACAAGGGGGAAAGAAAACAGATGGTGGTAGTAAAGATAAGAATCCTAGAGGAAGAAGGAGTGCTTCTAGAAAAACTACTAAAGGGGGTAAAGGATAGGAGTGAGTTTCATCGCCTTGTGGTGAGACAGTGGATTAAAAGACATAAGGGAGGTTGATATGAACGGATTGATTATAGAAGTAGAGAGGGCTATGATAAGTGATACCCTAAATATATATATGGCGTATGAATCCCAAGGCGTAATAACAACCTTTAAGAGTGTTGAGCTAGTAATGGAACCAAAGCCCATGAAACATGGTACTATGGTAGCCCCAACTATGTCAATACCTGGGATGTTTGCCAGAGAGTTTCCAATGAAGATGATAGATGCCCTCACTAGGAAGGGGTATAAATCTATCAGTGATTCAAAAACAGAGGGATTACTAGAGGCAACTAAGTACCACCTGCAAGATATGAGGAACTTAGTTTTTAAGAAGAGAGGATAAATGGCTTCCCTTAGAGACTGGGATAAAGAGTTAGGTAGAAGAGTGGCTAATGGTATACTAGTAATTGACCTAGAGCAAAGAACTCCTAATGGCCCTTTTGAAATGAAAGGTAGCGAACATGGTAGAAGTTCCGATAAATATAAATACAAGCGGAAAGCGGCCTCGGTATGTATCTCCTATAGGTCCAAGGGATGCAAAAATCCTCTTACTAGGAGAAGCTCCTGGAAAGGATGAGGATGAGCTAGGTGTTCCCTTCGTAGGCGGGAGTGGTCAGTTGCTCACTCAATTCTTGGTAAGAGCAGGGATTAATCGAAACGAATGCTACATAACCAACTGTGTCAAATACAAACCACCTGGAAATAAGATAGACCGACTTGTCGAAGTGGGAGTGAATCGCCTCGAGGAAGAGCAGAGGACGAGAGAGGAGATTGAGAAGATAAACCCTAATATAATAGTCCCCCTTGGTGGAGTTGCTCTACAGTGTATAATGGGCTTAACAAGTATAACGAAGTATCGAGGGAGCGTGATGGAGTATAAGGGGATGAAGGTAATCCCTACACTACACCCTGCTTATATCATGAGGGTTTATAGAGACAGTGTGCTATTTTTAAATGACCTAGTTAAAATAAGGAGACACTCTAGTGACCGAACAATCCAAAGACCGCAAAATTGTTACACTCTTAGACCATCGTTTGAGGAAGCTCTTACACTCCTCGATGAATACTCAAGACTACGTGAAGTCGGTTTTGACATTGAGACAGATTTTGGCGCTAACTATATCAAGTGCGTCGGATTTGCCAAATCGAGAGAAGAAGGTTTTACGATCCCTATTGTCGAAAACTTCTCAACTACTTGGAATAAGGAAGAAGAGGTTGCAATATGGAAAGGAATAAAGAGTATAACAGGAAACGAAAAGATATTGAAAGTTATACAAAACCAGCACTTCGAATGTTCTGTCCTTCGCCCTTGGGTGGGGGAAATAGTGAATATTTTCGATACTATGCTAGCTCACCACTTGATCCTACCCGAAACCCGCAAAAACCTGGGGAATATTATCTCTCTATATACGGATAATGTCTATCACAAGGATGATGCTAAGAACTCTATGTGGGAAGGGGATTCACTCCTCAAATATAATATAGAGGATTGTTGTAGGACGCTAGAGGTTTACATAGAGCTAAAGAAGGAACTCGAAACTAATGGGCTAACAAGTTTCCACGACGACTTTCAGGTTCCTTTTAACAGGATAATGGAGTGGGCTTCTCACATCGGTATTAAGGTTGACCTAGCCGCAATAGCTGAGCATAAAGAGAAGATCCTGGGAGAATTGTTAGAGGAACAACAAGAGCTAGACAAGATATTAGGGAAACCAACGAACGTAGATTCACCTAAACAGATGGCAGTGTTGTTATATGAGACACTCCAACTACCTAAACAAATTCACCGTCAGACAAAAAAGGTATCAACAGATGAAGACGCAATCAACTATCTCGCCAGAAAATTCCCAATGCGACTTTTTGACATCATACTCGGTATCCGTACCAAGGGTAAACTCCTCTCAACCTACCTTGGGGTTGTCAAAAGTAAGGGTGGTGGTAGAATTGATCAGCCCTTCTGGGATAACGACTCCGTTGTTCGAGTCAGTTGGAACGTCACTGGAACTGACACTGGAAGACTGTCCGCAACAGATAACGTACGAGGGACCGGGATCGCGATACAAACAATCCCGGAACTACTAAGGAACATCTTCATCGCTCGCTCTGGTTGTGTATTCGTAAAAGTCGACCTCCAACAGGCGGATAGTCGCATGGTCGCTTATTTAAGCGAAGACCCTTATATGATGAACGTCTTCGAGGAAGGTCGAGATATACACGTGATGGTAGCATCTATGGTCTTTGATAAGCCAGAGAGTCATATTCTAAAGAAGAGTATAGAGCGGCGCAAAGCGAAGACACTAGGACACGCTGCTAACTATGTGGTAGGACCAAACAAGTTTGCACTAGAGGCCGGTTGCAGTGTCGCGGAAGCAAAGCTTCTCCTTCGCCGCTATTATACACTATTTAAACTAGAGGCATGGCACGATACCGTAATAAAGCAACTATTTAAAGATCGCACACTGATAACGCCCCTAGGGAGGAAGCGGACATTTTTTGATAGGTGGGGGGATCAACTATTTCGAGCAGCTATCGCACACGTACCTCAATCCACAGTCGGGGATCACGTTGACATGGCAGCAGTGGAAATCCATCCACTCCTTCCGCCCCAAGCAACGATACTAATAGAGAACCACGATGAGCTTGTAATTGAGTGTTTAGAAAAGGATACAGAGACTGTGAAAACTCTTATAAGGAATGCTTTCGAAAGATCAATACTAATAAAAGGGAGGGACGTTGTTATACCCATAGATATGGCAGTGGGGAAAAACTGGCGTGATGTAAAGGAGACTACATGATATTCTTTAGTAGACTTAAAAGGATAGAACAAAAACTAAACGAAATACTATATAAACTAAATAACCTAGACTATGAATATAAACCATTAGAACAGAGGAATGTCATTGAAAAACTAGAGCATAATATATTCTCATATAGTCCTCTACTGGATTCCTTAACGAATAGGAAAAAGAATGAAAAGAATTCACAATCTGAAGAAGGAGGGTCTGGGACTCCTTCCCCAGAATAGTTGGATTACTAAATATATAGACTATACAAGTAACCAAGAGTCACCTACCCGCTTCCACATATGGGCCGCGATAGGGTGTATAGCCGCAGCTCTAGGGCGTAAAGTGTCGCTTTATAGAGGCTACTATCAACTATACACAAATCAATACATAATCATCGTTGCTGAGAGTGCTCGTTGTAGGAAGAGTACCTCTACAGATATTGCAATAGATGACCTTTTGGAGACTACAGGACTATGCAACATCGTAAGGCAAAAAATGACCGCAGAAAAACTGTGCGTGGAACTATCAAGGACAGACGTGATAAACAACGAGATTGTCCTTTATGCGCCGGAACTTGCTACGTTTCTAGGGGCTTCAGCGTTTCAGTCTGGACTAATACCACTGATCACGGGTCTATACAACTGCCCAGCAAAGACAAGCTACAAGACGAAGGAGAGCGGAGAGTTCGAGATGAACCGAGTGTGCATAAACATGATGGGGGCGACAACTCTAGATTGGATGAGTAGCAACATGCCTGGGGATACCATAGAGGGTGGGTTCACCGGACGTGTCATCTTTGTCGTAGCGGAGGATAGACGGCACAAGGAAGCATGGCCCTCTATCGACAGCGAGCAGGTTGAGACACGACAATCTCTCTTAGTTGACCTGACGCGAATCGCAAAGCTGAGGGGTAACTTTGAGGTAACAAAAGCGGCTATGGAGTGTTATAAGGATTGGTATGATAACACTCCTGAGGTTGAAGATATTCGTCTTAGAGGCTATGATGGGAGGAAGGGTGACCACGTTCTAAAGATCGCCATGATTCTAAACGCAAGCGAAGATCATATCCTTGTGGAGCCACACCTAAAGATAGAGAGGAGGCATATTGAAATGTCTCTTGGTTTGTTAGAGTCGACAGAGAAGTTGATGTCCCTAGCGTACAGGGGAGCAGCCTATAGTAAGACTAGTAAAGACAACGACCGCGTATTGAGGCAACTGGAAACAATGGGAGGAATTGTTACACACAGCGCTCTTCTAAAGAAGAATTACAACTATCTAAACGCCGCTGAATTCAGGATTGTGATGGATACGCTTATGGAGAGTGGGCAGGTTAACTTAGAGATAGCAAGGACTGGTAAGAAGACTTATAAACTTGTTAAGGGGAAATAGCTATGATACACCC
>SDBT01013013.1_pt1 | contig 13345 bp, 13 predicted proteins | sample 2277101 | NCBI WGS metagenome assembly SDBT01 (sample SAMN10404973, study PRJNA504765) | marine sediment metagenome | isolation source: marine sediment core GS10_PC15, 103 cmbsf | place: Arctic Ocean: Southern Knipovich Ridge | collected 2010 | reverse complement strand
TGTTAACAATCTCCCTGTCAGTCATCCCACTACCTCTAGGATAACATATTACCGCAAACTATTAGTAGCCAGATTCGGTTCAGTTCAATGGGGTTCATGTCAGAACCATTGTCAAACGACCCGGTAGAAGTCTAAATGAACTCTCTCTTGCCTTCTGATAGGAATACTATGGACAGGATTCCAAGTACTGTCCCAACTGGTACCAAGGGTAGCGAAGCTAACGCACCAGCAAGTGCGAATCCCCAGTGTCTCCGCCTTCGTGCGAAAATACCACCAATTAACGCTATTACTCCAAGGATAATGCCTGCAATACCTAATGCACCGATGAAACTTCCAACTCTTCCTGCATCGAGGGGCACACCGCCAATATCGATATTGCCAAGAAGCTGGTTAAGAAATGATGCTCCTCGTACCATTGTGACACCAGTGCCAATCCCGTAACAACCACTAGTAATAGTCAGAATACCTGCCGTTGTTGGCCTCCAAGTTTTATCCATTGCATTTGCCTCCTATTTTACTCTTGAGGTTTTCCTTGGGCAGATTGAATACGCCTTAGGATTTCCATTCGGTTGCATCTTAACCGATTGATAACAACAGATTACTCTTTAAAAGCTTTTCTAGCAATTGATATTGTTGCTATTTTATTATACTACATTTCTTCGCATTCCTCAGGAAGATTGTTTCCGGGGAGTGACGAGGAAGCCTGTTAAAGTGTATCATAGTGTAGAGTGTTTGCTGTGTATCTGATGTGTACCTGCCGTAGCTATTATGGATAGGGGAGGGCCGGGTAGTGCTAGAGCCGGGCGTGCTGTCTGAGGCGGTTATTCTGGTTGGCGGCCAGGGGACGAGGCTCAAGCCGCTTACCTCTTATCTGCCCAAGCCGATGCTGCCGGTATTGAATCACCCCTTCCTGGAGCATACCATCACCTATCTTAAGGGATATGGGGTCGGTAATATCACCCTGGCGTTGAATTATCTGCCTGAAGCCATTCAGGGCTGTCTCGGTGACGGCAGCCGGCTGGGGGTATCGCTTAACTACGCGGTGGAGGCTAGCCCCCTGGGTACTGCCGGGGCGGTAAAGAATGCCGAGCGGTATCTGGAGAGCACCTTTGCCGTCTTAAATGGGGATGTTTTCACCGACCTTGATATCACCGATATGCTTGCCTTTCACCGGCGTAAAGGGGCGAAGGTGACTATCGCCCTGACCCGGGTGGATAACCCCTCCGCCTTCGGGGTGGTTGAGGCCGATAGTGACGGCAGGGTCGAGCGCTTTACCGAGAAACCGGGTCCGGAGCAGATAACCAGCAACTGGATAAATGCCGGTACCTATATTATCGAGCCGGAGGTCTTAGGGTATGTTCCCCAAAACAGTCACTATATGTTTGAGAGGGGGCTTTTCCCGTTGCTTCTTGAGCTCGGTGAGCCGGTGTACGGCTACCCCTTTAGCGGCTACTGGCTTGATATGGGAACAGCGGAGAAGTATTTATGCTTGAACTGCGACCTTTTGTTGAATAAGGTAAGTAACCACCTTATCCCGGGCCTGGGCCGGGAGAGTATTTCCTGTGGGAAGGATGTAATTATCCACCCTTCGGCCAGGATAACGGGGCCGGCGGTAATCGGCAGCAGGTCTCAGATAGGCCGGGGAGCATCTATTACGGGGCCTATCGTTATCGGCGCTGACTGTTACCTTGGAGAGGACGCCGGAATCGAGGAGGCTATCCTGTGGGATGGCGTCAGCATTGGCGCCGGTGCCAGGTTGAAGCAGTGCATCGTTGGCACTAGCTGCAGAATAGCGGGTGGTGAGCAAGTCGTTGACTGTGTCGTAACTCAGGGCGATAGCGGACTGCCGAACAGGGGACGGCTGAGGATTGATTGAGCAGCCCGGTTGATTTTATATCTATATCATGAAGGAGGGTTAGATGTCTGAAGAGCTTGGGCAGGTTGAGAAGCCTTCGGTTGAGGAGTTTAAGGAGGGCAGAAGGTTATACTTCGTTCCCCTTATTTACTGTGGTAAGGAGTCCTCCGATGAGTATCTCGATAAATTTAACCGGTACTGGAACCAGGTTGAAGACCAGGTGGGCGCCCTGGAGTTAAAGCTGGGAAAGGTGAGTAGAATATACCATGAGTTAGTCCCGGTGGGTGGTGAAGGTGGCATCAAGCTGGTAAAGGAGTTCAACGATAAGAGCTATCAGGTTGTTAAAAACAGATTGGATAAAGGGGCGCAGATGGAGGCTGCTGAAGAGGACGAACTTTTAACGGAGCTGATGGACTGGAGCCGGTGCCTGGCCGTCGGACTACAAAACCAGGGGGTATTTACCCGGGTCTATCAGTCTTATACCGAAGTAAGCAAGAAGAGGAATGAATATGTTGCCGGGCATATTGACGAGACGCTTAAGGCGGATGAAATCGGAATACTGTTTATGAGAGAGGGGCACCAGATTCAATTTCCCCGGGATATCCAGGTATTCTATGTCTCTCCCCCGGCGCTGGATGAGATTGGACGCTGGCTTAGAGACCGCGAAACCCAATCAAAGCAGACGCAAGGTCAAGACGCTTAGAGCGGTGGGGGCCGTTTTGTATTAAGGGCCTCGTCACATTCTACAAAAAAACGGAGGGCACCTCTTTCGGTACCCCCCGTTTTATAGTTTCCTAACCTTACCACCTCACCACCTGGTTAATCCTCAAGCCCAACTCACTTGCGGTTACCTGCGCCGCAGCGGAACCTCTTTTTAAGGCTACCCCATTTCGCTATCTCAAGTCAGGTCTGAGTTCCACCCGCCCCGCCATCTGCGGGGCCCTATCTGTCAACCTGCCAAACCCCGTATCTCACATGAAGCCTCATAAGCATACCTCCTTAGGTAAAATCCATCAGGCTCTGCTTGGCCTCTAGTTTTATATAAGCACATTATCCGGTGATTGTCAAGGGGGTGCTGGCAGCCAGCCTCGAGGTGAGTTTACGAGTAATCGGTGTTGTAATAGGAGACGAGGTTTGTTATTCTTTTAATAAGGCCAAAGAAAATATCCCTCGCTTAAAGAAAGTATTTTTGTGTTTCCGTTTTTGTCCAGTGTCGCTCTGGTCTCATTATCCGGGGTTATGATGCCCGGTCCCATGTTTGCCGTCGCCGTAGCCAGGAGTTACAGGTCCCAGTTTGTCGGCTTGAAGATAGCGCTGGGGCACGCTATTGTCGAAGTCCCCCTGATGCTGCTGATATACTTCGGCTTCGGTCGTTTCTTTGAAAGAGAGCCGGTTCAGATTACCCTGTACCTGGTGGGTGGGGCTATCTTGATATGGATGGGCATCAGTATGTTCAGAAAAAGGGGTAGTGTAATAGAAAGGAGCAGAGACCTGCCTTACCGCTCGGTTGTGGCCGGGGTGTCTACCAGCCTGTTAAACCCGCTTTTTTTCCTGTGGTGGGCGGCCGTGGGCAGTATGCTCATCATGAAGTCCCTGACTTTCGGTTTCATCGGGTTTACCCTGCTGATTATCGTTCACCTGCTGTGTGATTTCGGCTGGCTCACTTTTATTTCCGTTCTTGTCTACCGAACCAAATCACTCTGGGGGGGCAAGGTGCAGGCGGGGTTGCTTACTGCCTGCAGCCTACTGCTTGTCGGCTTCGGCGGCTGGTTTCTCTCGTCGGGCTTCCGGCTGGTAGCTTAGGCTTCGGCATTATTAACCTCTCAAGAAACCGTGTCTGATATCGAGAAATAGACCGATTCGGCGAAAGGGGGTAGTTATGAGTGTGGGCTATGTTTATGACCCCATCTATCTGAAGCATGATACCGGCCGGCATGTCGAAAACGCTCAGCGGTTGGTGGCAGTTATAACCCGTCTGGAAGAGAGCGGGCTCAAGCAGCAGCTTGCCTATATCAAGCCCCGGGCGGCTACTGCTGAAGAGATAGTCCTGGTGCATTCCCCTGACCTTATTGCCCGCATTCAGGCGATGGCGAAGAAGGGCGGCGGTCGGCTGGATGCCGATACCGTAATGTCAGCAGACTCCTACCGGGTAGCCCTTTATGCTGCCGGCGGTCTGGTTAGGGCTGTGGAAGTGGTCCTGGATGGGGGTGGTAGCGTCTTCGCCCTGGTCAGGCCACCGGGGCACCATGCTACATCCACTCAGGCGATGGGCTTCTGTCTCTTTAACAATGTGGCTATTGCGGCTAGGTATGCTCTGAGCAAATACAAATTGGAACGTATCGCTATCATCGATTTTGATGTGCACCACGGTAACGGTACCCAGGATATCTTCTATGATGAACCCCGGGTGCTCTATATCTCGACCCATGAGTCTCCCCTCTATCCGGGAACAGGTAGTATGGAAGATACCGGCAGTGGGGATGGTGAGGGGGCCACAATTAATATACCACTGCCGGCCGGCAGCGGCGATACCGTATATCTGGATGCCTTTGAGCAGGTAGTCGTCCCGGCGGTCAGGCGTTTTGCCCCCCAGCTTGTCCTGGTCTCGGCGGGCTATGATTCCCACTGGTCGGAGAGACTGGCTATGATGGAGGTGAGTGTCACCGGCTTTGCCCGGATGGCTGGCGTCATCAAGGGGCTGGCTGATGAGTTATGTGACGGCCGGCTTGTCTTTGCCCTGGAAGGGGGCTACTCCCTTGATGCTCTGGCGGCTTCGGTCAGGGCTACCTTTGATGTGCTTCTGGGTAACACCGGTATCGAAGACCCGCTGGGGCAGCCGCAGCCTGGCTTTAGGGTGCACGAATTTGAGCCGCCGAATATTACTCCTCTCATTGAGCAGATAAAGCGGTTACATAACCTGCCCTAGCCCGTTTATAAGGGGGCAGCTTAGAATTAGAAGGGTAGACTGAAGGGGCTAAACCCTTTGAAAGTTGTTCCTTCTTCTCTTCAGCCTTAGCTTTTTCCTATTCGGAACATCTTGGTCCCGCAGGTTGGGCATATCCCCTGAGTTGCTGGTTTTCCGTTCTTCATAGTTATGGCCTTGGCGTCCTTCATCTCCCGCTTGGCGCGGCACTTCATACAGTACGCTTGCATCTAGTCACCCCCTTTTTACTAAACAGGGTAGTCTATACGGTTGTAGAAGTCAATCGCCTGATAGTTGGGGTTGATAGTGTAAGAGGAGGAGTTTGCCGTATCGAGTTTCCTCAACAGGGAGTGTGGAGTGAAGTTAAGTTAAGAAGTAGCTCTATCAGCCCTTCTTGGCTTCAGCGGCCGGCTGCGGGTTTCGTTTGAAGAGGTTGCTCCACTTCCCTTCCTCCCAGACTACCAGCAGGTTAGGGGCAATGCAGACTGAGCTGAAGGTCCCGGCGATGACGCCGATGAGCATCACCACGGCAAAGTTTTGAATTGATGCCCCGACAAAGAGGAGCAGGGCCAGGATGACAAACAGGGTGGTCAGGCTGGTGTTCAAGGAGCGGCTTAGGGTTTCGGCAAGGCTGTTATTAACTACCGTCTTAAAGTCAGCGCTTACTTCCCGGCTTAAATTCTCCCGTATTCTATCAAAGACGACCACGGTGTTGTTGACACTGTAACCGACCACAGCCAGAATGCCGGTAATAAACATCAGGTTGATCTCCCAGCCGAACATACCGCCGAGAACGGCGAAAATCCCCAGCGCCACCAGGGTATCGTGCCCCAGGGCTATTAAGGCGCAGGCGCCGTAGCGGAAGGGGTTGGGCATTCTGCGGAATGCCCAGGTGATATAGAGCAGTATCCCGACCGCGGCTACCCCGATGGCAATACCGGCATTACGTGCCGTCTCAGAGGCTACCATTGGTGATACCGAGTAGAACTCTGATTCGGTGACTGCTCCAAATCTATCCTGTAGAGTGTCCTCCAGTGTTGTTTTGTCTCCGCCGGAGAGTTCTTCAGTGCGGATAAGGAAGCCGCCCTCTCCGGTCTGTTGAATCAGGGCGCCGGGATAACCGGCGCTGGCCAGCTCCTCTTTCAAGTCGCTCTTGACCACCGTCTGTTCAAAGCTGACCGTCAGCATAGAGCCGCTGCTGAGCTCAATACCGGGTTTGAGCCCGAAGCTGGCCAGAGAGATGATGCTGAAGAGAATAATTATCCCTGAAGCGACGAAGAACCAGAACCTTTTTCCTACAATATCAGTCATTTTCTTTCCCTGAATAGACGCTGAATAGTGAACTCTTTTGCGCCAGGCGGGTACCGGCGAATGTGCGCAGGAAGGTGCGGGTAACCACAACCGCACTGAACATACTTATCGCTACCCCGATGGCCAGGGTTGCGGCGAAGCCCATCACCGGAGCGCTGGCGATAATACTTGAGCCCAGCCAGTAGAGGATACCGCAGACAATGAAGGTGGTTGTATTGCTGTCCCGGATTGCCGGCCAGGCCCGGCTGAAGCCGGTCTCAATGGCGGATGCCAGTGGCCGACCCAGCCGCAGTTCCTCTTTCATCCGTTCGAAGATAAGAACATTGGCATCTACCGCCATACCGATAGACAGCACAAAGCCGCCGATACCGGCCAGGCTGAGGGTGACCGGTATCAACTTAAATATCGCCAGCACTGATACCGCATAGAACATTAAAGCGCCGCTGGCGAGGGCTCCGGGTAAGCGGTAGTAAATCATCATAAATACCATAATCAGTATCAGCCCGATTAGCCCTGCCTTAAAGCTCATATCGACAAAGTCAGCACCCAGGATGGGGGAGACCGTCTGCTCATAAACGACGGTCAGCGGCACCGGAATGCGGCCGGCATTGAGCTGTTTCGATAATGTCATAGCCTCGTCAAAGCTTAATCCTGTGATCATTCCACTATCGCTAATTACGTTGTTGATAACAGGTGCAATCGCTCTGTTGTCGCCTTCTGAACGGAGCGTGTCATCGCCTTCGAATATACCCAAGCGCTGATTCAGCAGGCGCGTAGTGATTACTTCGGACAGTTTGCTCCCTTCTTCATTCCATTCAAACACTAGTTGTATTCTTCCGAAGTTATCTTGGGATACATATGTGTTTTCTCTGAAGAAGGCGCTACTTAGCACTGTTTCTTTGCCATTAATCTCTGCCGCCGCCGGCTTCCATCTGCCCAGCTCGTTTTCCCATTTGGCCTCTTCGTCATCGGCGGCGAGTTCCCCGAACTCTAGTATAGCTGTACGTGAAAGCCTTTCCTTTTCTTTGTCGGTAATATTGAGTCCAGGTAACTCGACTGCTATGCGGTTTTCCCCTAATTTTTGAATAACTGGCTCGGTTACTCCCAATGGGTTGATTCGGTTGGTGAGAACGTCTATTACTCCATCGAGAATACCAGCTTCATCACCCGGCTCTACTTGAGACAGATCAGCCTCATATACCAGGTGAATACCGCCCTGCAGGTCCAGCCCCAGGCGCATTCCCTTCTGGCCCAGCACCCCCCTGTCAATGGGTACGACGACAAGCAGGGCCAGGGTGAAGATAATGCCGATTATTATGAGGGGTGTCCTGTTTTTCCTGATCATCTTACTCCGCTTTATTCTCCAGGTGCTTCCGAATATAGGATAGTGCTTCCTCTCTGGTCTTGAACTCGCCCGAGGCATGGGCTTCGCGTACCAGTTCCAGCAGGTGTCCCATTCCGGGCCCGGGGCTTAAGCCAAAGATATTGATTAGGTCATTACCATCAATCAGCCTGGGTGGGGAGACCAGAATCTCCTGCTCGGAGCGTTTGGTCAGGACATAGTCTACTATCCGGGTGTGCTCCCGCCACCCATCTGGGTTGAGGTGAGGGCCTCTGGTGGCTAAGTGGTCAGCCAGGCTCAGGAATAGTATATCGATGCCGGCATCACCGGTATCACGGAAGTAACGGTAGATAGCCCGTTGCGTAGGGAGGATGCCACTCTGGCTCATCTGGGTTGGTCTCATGTGATGCTCTACCATGGTCTCTACCAGCTTTATCTCTCTATTGCTGAATCTCAGCCTTTCCATAATACTATTGCTGGCTGCCGCCCCTTCCTTGGCGTGTCCCAGAAAACGCATTCGGCCGCTGCTATCAATAGCTTTAGTCTGTGGCTTAGCGATGTCGTGAAGAAGTGCCGCCAGCTTGAGCATCAGCCTCCTCGTGCTGCCGCTGCTTACCTCGGTGTTGAAGTGCTCGTCTAGTTCCACTGACCAGGGGACCATGGTCATAGCTTCCCTGCCGACATACTCCCAGCTTCCCTGCCGGAGCAGGAAATCAGCGGCGGCTACCGTCTTGAGGGAATGGTCAAAGACATTCCAGAAGTGTTCTATGGGCTGTTCAACCCCCTTTTCCAGGGCCAGCTCCGGGACTATGGCGGCTAGCAGCCCCAGCCTATCAAGGTGGGGCAGTACCGCTTCAGCCTGGGGAACAGCCAGAAGCAGGAGTAGCTCTTCCCTTATCCGTTCACCGGCGATGCCGGTGATAAGGTGGCAGTAGCGTTGCATCAGTGCCTCAGTCTCACCGTCAATAGTGAAACCGAGCTCGTAAGCCAGGCGTATCGCCCTTAGCAGGCGGGCGGCGTCCGACTCAAATACGGTTCGGGTAACTGCCCTGATAATGCCCTGCTGAAGGTCACGCCGACCCTGAAACGGGTCGATGATGGTAAAACCGGTATCCACCTTTTCTAACCGGCTGAGTTCAATCGCCATGGCGTCTATGGTGAAATCACGCTGTCCCAAGTCTTCTTCGATGCTGCCCGCAAACGTGGAGAAATCAAGCTCCCATTGACCGCTGGCAGAGGTTGCTTTTTTACCTGCCAGGACTACCCTGCCTATCCTGTTTACCGTATCCATCGGGATATATTTACCATCGAGGGCGATGGCTACCCTGCGGGCAATCTCCAGGGCGTCGGCGGCTACAGCAATGTCAATATCAGCCGTATTCCTCTTGAGCAGCATATCACGGACAAAGCCGCCAACGATGTAGGACGGTACCTTTTGCTCGGCAAGGAAATGGCTTAGCCGGGTGAGTAATAGTGAGACTCCGGGCTCAATCAACCTGTCGAAAAAGCCTCCGGGAGCTTTTTTAGCAGCGTTCCTCTCGCCATCAGTGCTTTTAATCTCCGCTAACAATTGCATTCCTAATATAAGTAGGTCAGCCCCCAGCCTTTCCCGTTTCTTTCCCGTATCTAAAGATAAACTATACTATACAAGCCGCCCCTTTAGCAAGGCGAAGCAGCAATATTTTATTGGCCTTAAGCAAGCCCTACCGGGTCGATATCGATTGTCCAGCCCTTTGGTACCGGTATTTCAGAAAGGAAGGTAGATGGTTCGGCGCCGCGAAGTACGAGCTGCCAGCGAAACCTTCCTCGTAATCTATGGAGAAATGCCGGGGCCGGTCCGATCAGGCTGAGGTTATCTATCCCTTTTGTCTCTATTTCACCGGTTAGCCGGTGCTTCATTCTTTCTGCCTCCCGCTGGCAGAGGGTGTCGTTGGTGTGGCTATAGGTAAGACGGGCCAGCCGGGTGAAGGGGGGGTTATGAAGCTGGCGCCGGTAGTTGATTTCCTGCTCGTAGAAGAGGGTATAATCGTGCCGGGCTGCTGTTTGAATGGCGTAGTGTTCGGGGCAGTAGGTCTGAATGATAACCTTCCCGCCTGAAGCACCCCGTCCGGCTCTCCCCATCACCTGAGACAGCAGTTGAAAGGTCCTTTCCCCGGCGCGGAAGTCGGGCAGGTTCAGACTGAGGTCTGCATTAACTATCCCGACCAGTGTGACCAGGGGCAGGTGTAACCCCTTGGCAACCATCTGCGTACCGATGAGGATATCAGCACCGTGGCTGCGGAAACGGTCTAGTATCTCCTGATGAGAGCCTTTTCCCCTGGTGGTATCACGGTCCCAGCGCAATAACCTGGCCTGGGGAAAGCTGATTCCGGCTTCCCGTTCCAGTTTCTCGGTGCCGGTGCCCAGGAACTTTATACGGTTGCTTGAGCACTGGGGACAAATATGGGGGACCGATTCTCTGTAGTTACACTGGTGGCAGACCAGGGCATCCTCGGTGAAGTGATAGGTGAGGGTAACCGCACATCGTCGGCAGCAGAGAACAAAGCCGCAGTTGCGGCACTGGACAAAGGTGGCCCCTCCCCTCCGGTTAAGGAACAGGATTACCTGCTCCTTGCTGGCGACGGCTTTAGCTGTAGCCCGGGACAGGGAGCGGCTGAAGATGCTCCGGTTCCCTGACTTAAGCTCGCTTCTTAAGTCTGCTACTTCTACGTCGGGCAGCGGGGAGCCCTGCTTGGGGACAACCCGCTCGGGTAGTTGGAGCAGCCGGTAGGTCCCTTTTTGGGCATGGTAGAAGGTCTCAACATCCGGGGTGGCGCTGCCCAGAACAACCACTGCCCCGGTCAGTTCGGCCAGCTTTATCGCTACATCACGGGCCCGGTAGCGGGGTGATGTGTCGTGCTGTTTATAGGTCCACTCATGCTCCTCATCAATGACAATAAGGCCCAGGTCAGGTTGGGGGGCGAAGATGGCGCTTCTGGAGCCGATAACCACATCAACCCCGCCGTTTCTTATCTGGTGCCACTCGTCAAATTGTTCACCCAGTGAGAGCCTGCTGTGCAGGACGGCCACCCGGTAGGGAAAACGGGAGGCAAAGTGCTCTATGGTTTGCGGAGTGAGCGCAATTTCGGGGACCAGAACGATGCCCCGCCTGCCCTGCTTCACTGCCTCGGTGAGGGCTTGCAGGTAGACCTCGGTCTTGCCGCTTCCAGTGATCCCGTGGAGTAGAAAAACATCCGCATGGGGGCGGTCCGCTACCGTCTGGAGCAGGCTTGACCTGATGGCTGCCGAGGCTGATTCTTGATGGCTGGTGAGGAGCAGCGGCTGTGATGGTGTAATGTCGTGGTGGTGCAAGGGCTCGCGTCTTACCTCAATCTCCTGGAGCCCGGCCAGACCCTTATTGATTAAGGCCTGGACTACCGAAGTCGAGCAGTTGCCCCTTCTTCTCACTTCAGCAAGGGGTATCGGCTGGGGCATCCCGGAGAGAAATTCGAGGAGTCTGGCCTGCTGTTCTGCCTTTGCCTCCTGCCGCAGCCTGGCGGCTTCCCTGAGGGCTTCATCAGGGGTAATCAGCAGGTGCAGGTGGCGGACCTTTTTGGGGCTTACCTTGGCCCTTTCCAGTTGATGGCTCTTGGTTAGCAGCCCGTGGTTGACCATCTGGGAGGTGATGAGTCTGGCTTTCCTGACGCCCAGCGCTTTTTCTACCTCCCTGAAGTCAACCCTGCCCTTGCTCTGGACTAGATTAAGCAGGTATTTCTGCTCTTCGGTTAGCTCTGAAGAGGTATCGTCTTTGTCAGCGGCTGGCGTGGTAGAAATATAGGTAAGTGCTTTCCGCTTAAATCCCGGCGGCAGCATCAGTGCCAGGGCGTCGAAGAGGGGCGATAGGTAATACCCGCTTATCCAGCGGGCCAGGGATATCCGGGGTTGGGACAGTAGTGGGGGGTGCTCAATAACACCGGCTATTTCCCGGGTCTCTGTCACGGCGGGGTAATCGGTCAACTCCAGGACGACGCCCTGAAGCAGCTTACTGCCGAAGGGAACCCATACCGCCTGCCCGACCTCGATATTCAGGTCAGGGGGGATGGTATAGCTAAACGCCCTGCGCTGAGCCGCTGGAGAGTTGACACTAACCTCGGCATATCCCATCCCTTGCTCCGGCGAGGTAGCTCCGGGTTAGTTCCCTGCCTGTTTTTCCTCTTTGCCTACCCGCTTTTCCTTGATGCGGGCCGCCTTGCCGCTGCGCCCTCGCAGGTAATAAAGCTTGGCCCGGCGCACCTTTCCGTGCTGCACCACTTCTACCTTCTCCACAAGTGGTGACTGAAACAGGAAGGTGCGCTCGACACCGATGCCGTGGCTGACGCGCCTTACCATGAAGCTTCCGCCGTCGGTGCCCTGCCGAATCTTCATTACTACTCCCTGGAACGCCTGGATGCGTTCCTTATCCCCTTCGATGACCTTAATGCTGACCTTTACCGTGTCGCCTGGCGCTAGAGTCGGGATATTGGGATTTGCTTTAACCTCGATTAGTTGAGCGATGTTCATTTCTTAAGACCTCTCGTATTTTTGAATTTCTCCGTTTATGTCCCCGCCGGTAGACTAGGATTTCTTCAGTCTGTCTACCTGGGTTCTTTCCTCCACACCCAGGCTGGCTTTGTCCAGTAGTTCCGGACGGCGCTCTAGAGTGCGTAGAATAGCCTGCTGGCGTCGCCAACGGGCTATTTGGGCATGGTTTCCCGATAGCAGGACCTCGGGTACTGACCAGCCCCGGTATACTTCGGGCCGAGTATATTGTGGGTATTCCAGCAGCCCGGTAGCGTGAGAATCATCTCGCACCGAGTCTTCTGAGCCAAGTACCCCTGGCAGCAGCCTGACCACGACGTCTGCTAATACCATCGCCGCCAGTTCACCGCCGCTGAGCACGTAATCACCGATACTGACCTCGTCAGTGACCAGGTGTTCCCGTACCCGCTCATCGATACCCTCATAGCGTCCACAGATGAGAATTAGATGACTGTGCCCAGATAGCTCCTCAGCGATTTTCTGGCAGAAAAGACGGCCCTGCGGCGTAAGCAGAATAACCGGTAGCTCCCCCCTGCCGTCTTGCTTGGGGTATGCCTCTGATTTTATTGACTCTACCGTTTCAAAAACGGGTTCGGCCTTAATTACCATGCCGGCCCCCCCACCATAAGTATAATCATCAACGGTGCGGTGTTTATCATGAGTATAGTCTCGAATGTTGTGGATATTTACCGTGACGAGCCTTCTGTCAACCGCTCGCTGGAAGATGCTCTCACTAAAGGGCCCCTGGAACATCTGAGGAAACAGGGTCAAGATATCAATTCGCACTTGCTTAAGCCTCGCTGTCTGGAGCTTTGTGCTCAGTTACCTCACCCTTGATAATCTCTATGGCGTGAGGAATAACCGGTATTATTACCTCAAGACATTCCCTGACTGCCTTGGGGCTGCCGGGCAGGTTGATAATAAGGCACCTTCCCCTAACACCGGCCGCAGCTCTACTCAATATAGCCGACGGTGTCACCTTAAACGTCTCGGCTCTCATTGCCTCGGTAATGCCGGGCACAACCTTGTCTACTACGGAAAGGGTTGCTTCCGGGGTGACATCACGCTGGGCCAGTCCGGTACCACCGGTAGTTAGAATAATGTCTACACTACCTTCATCCGCCCACTCGATAAGCTTCCCGGCAATGACATCCGCCTCGTCAGGGACAATCTCATACTTGACGATGTGATGGTCCAGTGATGACAGGCCATCCTTGATTACCTGGCTGCTCTTATCCTGGCGCTGACCCTGCCAGCCCTTATCACTAACGGTAATAATCCCTATGTTAAGCATAACACTATCTTGGAGCATTTCATTTTACCACATCCAGGGCAGATAACAAAATTAGCTGTTTTT